>Ga0307429_1000003_pt1 | contig 191325 bp, 177 predicted proteins | sample SalMarWE160230MG_FD_202151 | JGI IMG/M metagenome (GOLD analysis project Ga0307429, IMG submission 202151) | Salt marsh sediment microbial communities from the Plum Island Ecosystem LTER, Massachusetts, United States - WE1603-230 | ecosystem: Environmental > Aquatic > Marine > Intertidal zone... | reverse complement strand
GTTTCCATAGCGAAAGGACATCTTCTCTCTCCTTACTTTTTCTCGCCCTCTATTTTATCATTTCTATTACTTTTATTCAGTTGATTTTTATAACAACTTCCCTGTATTATGACACAGCCTGAGATGCGGTAAGATCGGCTCGCCCATAGGGTAAAAATTGCTGATAAATATAATTAAATTTTATTATTGAGAACGTATAATTCAAGGTAATTATGAGGACTCCTTGGAAAACGATTAAAACTAGGTTTAATTTTTATAACTTATCAGCAATTTTTATGAATAACATGAATAATATAAAGCTACCGATATCTAATAAGCAAATCGGTAGCTTAACAGGGGATGGATTAAAAGAATAGATAATCTATCTTAAATCCTCCGAAAAAAGGAGTAGTAAAAAGGAGGGATTTTTTCATGCTGATGGTTTCAAAATATCTTAAATCGTCCACTTCATATACTAATACGTTAAAAACAGTGAAAAAGTTGCAAAAAACAATAGAAAATATCTCAATTATTACCAATTTTCATGAAAATCAATAAAATAGGACTTTAACCTTGATCATTCGGAATTAACCAATGAAATCTACAACTGGTCAAAGAAATAGAAAACTTCTCTTTTTTGCAGCAAATATTTGATAAAAAAGAAGTTAAGAAATATTATTACGAATTTTCCTTTTTTTCATTCCCCTTTTTGAACTTAAATATTATTTTACCATATTTTATATACTAATTTCAACAACTTTTTTTTAATATATTAAAATCTATTGTTTTAGACCTTTTTCTGCACGTTTTTATCTACAATTCCAGCTATATTTCCTGTTTTTTCATGTAAACGAAAATCTGGCGGCTAACTATAAAGGAAACAGGAGAAAAACCAATGTTGATGGGGAAAATTGAGATATTTCATGACCTCATTCATCTTTTTCTAATATTGATGAAATGACATCTCTTAGTTCCTGCATCGTAAATCGATATATTTTTCTCAACCTCCCCAAGTTCTCGTTGAGAGGAACATTTGCAGGAAGGCCTAACTTGTCTGCAATTTTTCTGGCGGGGATGCCGGTTTTACTTTCAATATCATAAAAAGTCATCTGCCCTGTGATAAGAATACCAGAAACATTGTCATCCAGTCTTCCCTTTGTCAATTTAGGTTCATCTATATGGTGCTGCTTTTCTTCGCCTTTTACCTCTTGCTTCTTTAATATCTCTTCCTTTTTTATGGAAGGAGGCAAAGGGATGCTGTTGCGTTCAACAGTTGGCTTTTTCTCTGGTAAATCCTTTTTTGTTTCGTTTTGTATCTTCCAGCTTCTTCCTTCCCTCATCCCATATCCTTTATAGGCAGGTGAGTTTTTTTGAGAAAATACCCATGAAAGGAAGAGCACCATAAAAGAAGCGACTACTGTAATAATTAGCATAGTGCCCCATCTTTTTTTGAAGAGGTTTCGAGCTTTTTGTTTGATCCATTTCCAGTTGAAAACAATGTGAACCACGACAAGAATAGTGAAAATAATAGAAATACACAGGTGGATATTTCCCCATTGGTGCCTGTGAAGTCCTAAGAATAATTTGTCTGTTGCCTGACCTGTAGGTCCCTCAGCTAAGACAAAACCCATAAGAAATCCAATTGGGGCAAGGCTTAAAAGACAAATAAAAAGAAAACTGTCTACAAGGTATCTCCAATCTACTTTTTTCATTTTAAATCTCCTTCTTTTCATACGGTTCTATCTTCTATATTATTTCTTTTTCGATTTTCAATTGAAATTTTCTTCTATTTGGAAAAGCAAACAACTTGAGGCCTGGGATCTGAATGTTTCTTATCGTTATTCATTCGATAATAATTTCTTTACCGACCCCAATATCGATATAATCACCTTTGTACTCTTTAGCGAAAAGCCTTCTCGCATTGTCTCCCGAGCAGTGGCAGGGTCCTGTCTTCTTGACATTAATAGATCGAAATACTCCAATGATCTCTTTTATTTCCGCATTTTCAAAGCCAGCTAAATGGAATCCCCCTAAAACCATGAATATATCTTTTTTAAACAAGTCTTTAACTATAGTAATAATATTTGCGATGCGCGGATGGGAGCAGCCTGTCATCAAAACAAGTCCTTCATTTGTTTCTAGAACCAAGGATTGTTCATTAATCCAGCCTGTAATCACTCCTGTTGTATAGGCCCCTTCGCATATTTTTTGTAACTTTTGGACATCTATAAAATCTGCTCCCATTTTTTTGATTGATTTTTTGAAGTTCGATGAAAAGAATTCAGGAAGCCACACCTCAATTTCAGAGTTTTTTTTAAGAAGTGACTCTAAACCACCAGTGTGGTCTTTATGGTCATGTGAAAGGAAAACTATGTCAATATCATCAGGGAGGATTCCCATCTTTTCCATGTTAGAAAGCAGTATATTTCCTTTTGTTCCTGTATCGAAAAGAATGCTTTTTTCCAAACCGCTTATGAAACAGGAAAATCCCCAATCAGGTTTTAGAATTTTATTATATGAATTATTGTCATAGACAATTCTCATATTCAATGTTTGTTTTTTTATCATGTTATTTTTTGGAGATATTAACGGCCCATTTTAGCCCCACAGTTGGGACATGTCATCTGATAACACGGAGCTCCTGTCTGGTGTTTAACCTTGGTTCCACAGGATGGGCAGACACAGTAATCGCCAGGACCTAAACCTCTTCCGCCACCCATACGTCCTCCCCTGCCACCACTACCTTGTCCTTGTCCTCCTCTTTGCATGTTATAACCTCCTATATCAATTGTAGTCTTCCATGATTTTTTTGTCTTCTTTCATCAGATCTCCAGCAAGCTCCTCCATATTAGTTTGTTTCCAGAAAGGAAGTTTCTTGTGGGCTTCCAGGTATTTCAGTGGAATTGGATGGGTTCCTATTACGACAGGCAGACTGTAATAACTTTCGATAAATTTCTTGAAATGATTAATATATGGGCACGGAGGGTAACCGACAACCAAGCCTGTGGCAAGATGGATAACCTCAGCACCGTTTTTTATCATTTCTTCAGGAACATATTCGATGTTTCCACCCGGGCACCCCCCACAGTAGGAGTAACCGACAACTTCTACAACTTCATCTTTAGGATAGCGGGAAAAAGCTCCTACCCTTTCTCTAATAGATCTAAAGCATTTCCCTCCGCCGCAAGCCTGGTAGCGGCCGCAAATTATGATCCCAATTTTTTTCATGGAGACTCCTTAATAAATAGTAACTTAAACTAATCTGATTTTATTATTTTTTCAACGACCTTGATAAAATCCTGGCTTGCTTCAGAGTCAGGCCGTTTGTCAATAAAAGATTTCCCTTCATCCCCAAGGGTTACAATCTGGGGATCAATAGGGATTTTGCCCAGGAACGGGACTCCTAATTCTATAGCAGCTCTTTTTCCTCCGCCCTCTTTGAAAAGATCTATTTTTCCCCCACAGTAAGGGCATGTCATACCACTCATGTTTTCAATGATTCCAATAATCTTAAGTTTAAGCTGCCTAGCGAATGCAACAGCTTTCTTTGAGTCCATGATGGATAACTCTTGAGGGGTTGTGACAACAATTGCTCCTGTTGCTGGGATAAGCTGTGCAACTGAGAGAGGTTCATCACCAGTGCCTGGAGGGGAATCAATAATCAGCCAGTCCAATTCTCCCCAATCCACATCTGCTAAAAACTGCTGGATGGCTTTCATCTTCATAGGCCCACGCCAGATAACAGGAGTATCAGGATCCTGGAGAAGGAATGCCATTGAAACCAATGAGAGATTAGTATTTACTGCTACAGGGATAATTTTCCCATCAGGTGTGGCATTCAGTTTTTTTTGTTCAACTCCAAGAATTTTTGTCAGATTCGGGCCGTGAATATCCACGTCTAAAATACCTACTTTCATCCCCTTACTGGCAAAAGCAAGTGCGAGATTTGCAGCAACAGTGCTTTTACCTACTCCGCCTTTACCGCTGAAAACAAGGAGCCTATTCTTGATTTTATCGAGAGTCCTGGAGATTCTTTCCCCTTGTTCTTTAATTTCTTGTTCTCTGGTTGACATTATTTCTCCTCCTGTCGGAATTCCAAGATGGCATCTTTTAGATTTCCGTTTATACCTGTTATGACTTTAATCCCAGATAAATTAAGAATCCTAACTGCATTTGGTTCGCAATTCCCTGTTAATACTATATCTATATTCTTATTTGTAATAATCTGGGCTGTTTTGATACCGGCTCCCTGAGATATTTCCATGTTGGGATTTTCAAAAACCTCAACATCCATTGTCTGTAGAAATAGCAATCTTCATTCTAACTCCTAGAAAAGTAATTTTATATCGCTATTCTATTTCTTTTTCTCAAGCTCTGCAATTCTTTTTGTTATATCTTTCATATACTGGCTAAGTTCCTCTGCTTGTTTTTTTAAATATGGAAGCTCTCCTTCAGAAGATAGACCTGTCATGTCCGGGGCAGCTTGATAGTATCCTTCTTGTTGAGGTGGAACTGGGTAATCCATGAATCTTGCTCTACCCCAGCCCATTCCTTGTCCTCGTCCCATGCCTCTTCCAAAACCTCTCCCAAATCCCATTCCTCGCCCGTAGCCAAAACCTGATCCCTGGTTCATATAACCTGGAGTGGGGTAACCGGCACAGTACCCCATGCCTCTTCCTGTCATTGAGCCATATCCCACGGGTCCTGTTCTGTCTCCTCTTGGCATATTATTCACCTCCTTTACTAGGCTAATTTTATTTACAATCCTTACACAAACCATAAAATGTAATGCTGTGATCTAATACTTTAAAATCATATTTTTTAGAGAGAATATCTTCAGTTCTTTTTACTAATTCCAAGTCTTTATTTACTAAATCATCATAGTCAATTATTTTCCCGCATCCTGTGCAGACAAAATGATAATGAGTCTTCTTTTTCTCGCCTGATTTAGATTCGTATCTGCTTTCGCCAAGCCCAAAAATAAGCTTATTGATAAGTCCCATACGAACCAGCAAATCCAAAGTGCGGTAAACCGTTGTAAGCCCTATCCCAGGATACAACTTATAAAGAGCAGCATAAATTTCCTTGGCACTCATATGTTTCGACGTCCGTTTTAAAAGATCAAGGATAGCTTCACGTGGTACTGTCCATCTGGAGAAATATCCTTTGTGTCTACCCCGCCAGTTTCGTGAACCAGGCATTTTTACCTCTCTTATCGATAATGAAAACCGTTTTCAATAATAATATAGTGGTTTAGTCGCAGCATGTCAAGCAAAAATTAAGAAAGTTTTAAAGCCTATTGATATTGCGGATTGTCATCATTCATGACTTGTTATATACTCAGAAAAAAGAGGCTAAGAAGAAATGTCAAATATTTCAAATAAAGAGGCAAAAGCTGGCCTAGATGTAGAACTTCCCAAAATCGAGACTTTTTCCAATCAGTTTCCTGATTATGAGATAAAGATAGATATCCCTGAATTTACTTCAGTTTGTCCGATGACAGGCCTGCCGGATTTCGGAACGATAGTCATTCGTTATGTACCGAAAGAGCACTGCTTGGAGCTCAAATCTCTAAAGATGTACGTGTTAGCCTATAGAAACCTCGGGATTTTTTATGAAAATGCAGTCAACCGTATTCTTGACGATGTTGTCGAAGCCTGCAAGCCTGTGAAGGCTTCGGTTGTCGGAGAATTCAACCCAAGAGGCGGAATAAAGTCTGTGATCGAAGCTCATTACCCCAGAAGCGGATAAAAAAGAATACTAACTAAAAAGCACTTTCTTACGGGCAAAGAAATTCCAGAAGAACACAAATACAGTAGCGATTATTTTTGATATCAAGTAATGAAAATGCGTCGTTTCGGTAAAGAACCAGATAATGACTTCATTAAAACCAAGGCCAATTAGGCCTATGACTGCAAATACCAGAAATTCGACTTGCTTACTGTTCAGACTCCTTTTAGAAAAGACCCAAAATATACTCAATATATAGTTTGTTATGAGTCCAAGGATAAAGGCGATTGCAGCCGAAAGCAGGTAATGTATTTTAACTAATTCTGTAAGAATAATAAGAGTACCGAAGTCAACGAAGTATGCACATCCCCCTACAAAACTGTATTTTATTAATTGAATAGACGTTTTGTCATTCTTGCGAAATAGAAAAGAACCAATAATCTTCCTCCTTTCGGATTTTGTTTTATTGCTATTGAGAGCCATTACTTTTCTTCTCTCATTTCATGGTATTCTTCATCTATATTAATATCCCAAACTGAATAATTTTCCCCTAGAATGTTTCTAACTGCATAAATTGCGCTCAACATAGAGTGGTCCTGATTGTTATACCGGTGAAGCCCATTGCGACCAATAGTCTGCAAGTTTTCAATTGTTGATAAATACTCTTTTATAAGTTCGACTCTTTCCTTGTACTCTTTATCATAAACAGGATAGGTTTTGGGGGAGCGTATGATAACTCCATCAATGACTTGTTCTCTGGAAGCGAATTCGAGTTTGGTAATTTCATTTGTACCGAGTTCTATCAATTCCCTGTCTTCTTTTCCCCAGATATCGTCTGTATCAAAGCAAAAATATTCCAACCCCAGAGATGTCATTTCAGAGTCTGGAACCATTTCAGGACTCCAATTTTTAAAATTTTGGATACGGCCAACTTTGACATCCGGTGAATGGATGTATATCCAGTTATCAGGCAGAATATCCTGCTTTTTGATGATTAACCCGACTGTAAAAAAATCCCTGTATTTTAACTGGTTTGCAGTTCTAAGGATATTATCCGGCACAGGAGGGTTAATCGAATTAATTAATCCTCTCAGGGGGAGAGTGGATAAAAAATGATCAGCAGAAACTTCTTTTGATGCCCCGTTGGTGTTTACGAGTACGGATTTGATCTTATTGCCTTCTCTTTTCAGTCGAATGACTTGGGAATTCAACTGCACAATTCCTCCTCTTTTCTCAACTAATTCTTTGGCTGCATTCCACATTTGCCCAGGACCTTTCCTTGGGTATCGGAATTCATCGATTAGGGTTGTTATCTTACCTTTCTTTGAAAATCCTAACGCATCCAGAATAGCCTTGCCTAAAGATAAACCCTTAATCCTTTGTGCTGCCCAGTCAGCCTGGATTTCCTTGCATGAGGTTCCCCAGACTTTTTCGGTGTAAGTTTTGAAAAATATATTGAACAATTTTTTCCCAAATTTATTTGACACCCATTCCTCAAAATTTGTAACATTTTTGTATGGATGTATCTGCGAATAAATGTAGCTCAATATTACAGAAAAAGATTTTATTAAACCCATGTTCATTAGAGCATTGAAAGGTTTAAGAGGATAATAATAGAATTTGTTGTTGTAATAAATCCTGGACAAGCGGGACCTGGTTAAAAATTCGTCTCCTAGAATTTCATCCCAGATTTGACTGACTTCCTCATACTTAGTAAAAAACCTGTGACCTCCTATGTCGAATAAGTAGTTTTTGTAGTTTATTGTCTTTGAAATTCCTCCTACATAACTGCTTTTTTCGAAAACAATCGGATTTAATCCAGACTTGCTTGCCTCGTAGGCTGAAGTCAGACCTGCAGGCCCTGCACCTATTATTATTATATCCATTTATCCTAATACATTTTGTTTCTAAAATCCTTTTTCTGGAAAAATATTGTAAAAATTTTCTTTGTCAATGTCTTCTATTTTATTCATGATGATTTTAGCTTCTTTCAGACTGCCTGTTTTCAGGTAACAACTGGTTAATTTGTTTAAAAAAACATATCTCCTTTCAGGATGTTTCTCTATTTGAAGTGCTGCTTCAAGATAAAAAGCAGCTTCTTTAAATCTTTCATTATCATATGAAAGGAGGCCAAGTTTGTACATTCGTGCAACATCTATCTCAAATGGACTATTCTGTCTATAAAGGTCACTAAGAAAGTTTCCAAAGTCACTAGAGTAAATTTCATAAAATTTTAAAGGGTTACTTATCAACTTAACGAATTTTTTTCCATTGGAATCTGTAGAAATTGGTTTTCCGTATTTGGTAGTATTTCCGTTTTTTTCAATAGGCACAAGCATCCCTTTTTCTAGAGTACCAAAATATAGAAAAATTTTCCGCTCCGGAAAACATCGAAAGAGGTCGATATTTTTCACCCCTTTATCCTGAGCATAGATTATTTTTCCACTTAAATCAGGATCATTATAAAGAAACCCGGAACCCCACCAGCCATCTGGAAAATATTTTTGGGGATAATAGATAAATTTCATAATGACCAAAGACCGCTTGGGGATAACAGATTCAATCGTATTGTGAATATGAGAATTTACTCCTGCAAAATTATTATTGTATTTGCGGCAGTACCACTCATTGTCAGGAGGCCAGATCCATCTTGGGAACCTCACAAGGAAAGCATAAGCTGAAAATACTATTAAAATTGAGGCAAGTGCTTTTTTGCATTTCAATGGGTCAAGTTTTTCAAATTTCGATGCGAAAACCCTGGGCAGCTCACTGATTCCATGTGCACTGAGCAAAAGTAGGATTGGAATGATTTCGAAATACATTCTGGCTCCTATAAAGATATATGAGCCCCAGTAAATGAACATGCCCGCAGACAAAGAGAAAAAGCAGGCAGCCAGGATTAGATCTTTTTTTATACTTTCTTTATTTCTCTTTCCTATCAAGAGAAGAGGCAAGAGGGCCAAAAAGGAGGAAATCGGCCAGCCAAAAAGATGGGAATTTAATTCTTTTAGGTTTTCGAAAAAGTATTTTACTCCTAAAAAAGGAGTGTAAGCATAGTCAACATATCCTGTTTTTCCGAATCCAATACCGTGTTCTGCTCCGTGGCTTACAACATAACCCATTCTTAAAGGGTAGCCGTTAGTTATCTGGTTGTAAACCAATAGAATGGAAATTGAGATAACAACCACAACAGCAAAAACCAGAGCATTTTTAAATTTTGCCCTGAAGTCTTTAAGTAACTTTACTGCAAAATATAATAAGAATGGAAATGCAATAAAAAAGATGTTATATGGACGGATTAGAATAGCCAATCCTAGTGCAGCCCCAGCGATTAAGCCGTTGGCGACAGATGGGCTTTTGATTGACCTAAATAAAAACAAAAGAAATAAAGAAACAAAAAATAAAAAGCTCGTATGGGACATCATTGTAGAAGACATTAATAGAAACCAGATTGAAACAGCCCCTAAAACAGCGGCTACAATGCCGACATGCCTGTCATAGATTTCCTTCCCAAGATAATAAAAAAGGATTATAGAGAGAGATGCAAATAAGGGATTAATAAGCCATGGGGCCCCTATAAGAAGCCCCAAAAGCAGTAAAAGAGGATATCCAGGAGTGTACTGGCTGTACCATTTGCCGTTGTTTATAACATGGGTAAAGTCAAAAGATTCTTTTGCACATGGAGAAGAGACATAAAGCTGCCCGGATCTGAATATTTTCGCCTGAAACAGATAAGAGATTTCATCATGGACATGGGGGATATGGTTGAACACAAAATATGAGAATAAATTAGTAAATACAAAAACAAAAACAGCAGAGGCTATCACCAACCAGGAAATTCTTACTTTTTTTAACACCAAAACTCCTAGCGGAATCCATAAATCTTGTGTATTTGAACAGATAGTCTAATATTTTTCAACCCGGCATTTAAAGCGTTCCTTAAAATTTTCATTCCGAGATTTGCGCTCCATTTCCTGTTTGATTGTGGTTGGAGGAGGATTGGGATTTCATCCGGGAATTTACTCCTAAGATTCTGTATTATATCAAGATTTAATCCTCTTGTTACAACGAGCTTAAGTTCTGCTGCCTTTTTTCTGTATTCTGGCTGAAAGAAATATTTATCCGGCTTAGGAGAAACAGTGTACCAGTCAACAGCCAGAGGACGGTAAATCGTGGCATTTGTCTCAATTTGAATATTAAAACCCACTGTCTTCAACTCCCTCACAAGCCCCCCAACATTTTGCAGAAGAGGTTCCCCCCCTGTAAGGCATACCCATTTTGCAGCAAAGCGCTTCCTGATTTTTTTTACTGTTTCCATGATTTCAGCAGTACTCATCTTTGAACCCCCTCCCCAAGCATACTTTGTATCACAGAACGAACACTTCAGATTGCATCCTGAAAGCCGGATAAAAATAGTGGCTTCCCCCTGCCGGAGTCCTTCTCCCTGGATAGAAGGAAAAATTTCAGTTATCTTCAGAATATGTGGCTGAGGCATCCTCTGATTCCCAGACAGTTACTTCTTTTACAGGAAAGTGTTTTCTCAATTCATGATAAAAGTGACGGGAGAGATTCTCAGCAGAGGGGTTGAAATTATACACTTCATTTAAAAATGTATGGTCAGGCAAGATTTTTTTCAGTTTTTTCTTAATTTCCGTAAAATCAATTCCGATACCAGTTTTGTCCAGTTCTGTCACTTTAACCTTGACCTCTACTTGAAAAGTATGGCCGTGAATTTTTTCGCACTTTCCTTTATATCCTTTTAAAAAATGGGCAGCCTGAAATCTGTCCTTGACTTTTAATATCCAACTCATATTTTCCCTTCCTTTTTGAGTCTTAATATTAAAGGATCGCTTAAGCCGATTTCCCCCCATGCATTTTGGCGCAGTATACAGGAAGAACACTTTAAACAGGGAATCTCTTCTCCAGAGTAACATGATATAGAATAGGAATAGTCAGCACCAAGAGCCAATCCTATTCTTATTATTTTTGCTTTTTTCATTTTACAAAACGGCACTAAGATTTTAAGGTTTTCATTGCTAATAGAAGCCCTTGTCCCCAGGTTTATTGCCTTTTCCATGGCCTTCGCAAAGGATTCCTGCGTGTCAGGATAATTGGGTGAATCAATGACATTAAATCCACAAATAATATCTTTTATGCCTTTAACCTCAGCCCATGCTGCGGCTACAGCAAGGAATATACCGTTCCTAAAAGGAACATAAGTTGAAGGAGGCCCTCCTGAAATCTCATTTACATTTTCAAAGTGTGGCAGAGGAAGTTTATCATCAGTTAAAGAAGACCCTCCTATCTGTCTTAAGTCTAGATAAAGAATCTTCTGGGGAACATTGTACTTTTTAGCTATTTTTTTTGCCATGAGAATTTCAATACTGTGCCGCTGGCCGTAGTCAAATGTAAGTGCAAAGGTTTTTTCATATTCGTTAAGCGCCCAGAAGAGAGCTGTTGTTGAGTCTATGCCTCCAGAGAAAAGAACTAAACATTGTTTCATTTTAAAGATTCTATCCATGATGATAAAAGATAGGTTGTATTTTTTCAAGGCTGCTTTACTTGAGTTTCTCTTTTTGCAATACTATATGCTTTAGTAGCTCATGAAAATATTCCATGTTTCAGAGAGCAGATAGATGGAAAAAGATAAAGAGACTCACGGCTCGGAGAAAGGCTATAAACTTCTTTCTTTAGTGGAAGAAGGGCGTGATGTTACTGTTCGTGACGATCTGTATGATTTTCTGTGGATTCTGGATGCAGTCAAGCTTTGCCGAAAAAAAGGTTTTCGTTTCCGCCTTATTGACTCCGGCCGGCTTGATTGTCTCCAGCTTGAAAGACTTGCAGGTGAAGGAATAGATTTTTATACTTCGGACGAAGTGAAACGCAGTGTTCAAGAACTAACCGTTATCAATAAATCATTAAAGAGAAGAAAAAACTTTATCGCTTTCTTTTGCAACGGTGATCTAAAGACAGAAAAAGATACAGATTCTTTAAGTTATTCTGATTATTTGGAATTAGCAAGAAACGGGATCTACTTTTATCTTACCAATACTGAAAAGGAGCGGGATTTTTCTGGATGCAGTGAGTTAGCTTGTCAGTGCAAGAAGCACAGAAGCTGGCTTGTCTACTACCACCACGGGCCATTAGACCCTTCTATTATGGAACTCAGCAAAAGCGGGGCTTGGATTCACCTATCTGACAAAAGCATAAATGAGGCCAAAGAATTAGATATCGTGTTAAATATCATAAAATCAGCCAGATCCTCCAGGGCTAATCTTGTCCTTTACTTAGAGAAAGGATTGGAGCTTTCTTATTTAAAGGATATACATAAAGCCGGAGCTTTTGTTCTCTTCAAGTCTTCCTTCTTTGAAAAGGACTCTCCTTTTAAGCCCCTGGCGGAAAAAGCTGGAAAGAGAAAATTGGATGTCAGGGCTTATTATCTTTATTCCAAATTTATGCTTTAACCGCAATATTTCCCAGAAATACAGCAAAACAAAAAGGCTATCTTATTTGCAGATTGTGCCTGAGTTGTGATAAAAATTACATAGGAGATAAAAATGGGAAACAACATTAACAGAAGAGAATTCATAAAAAAAAGTGCCCTGGCTGGTCTGACTGTTGCTTTGGCACCTGAATTTATGTTGGGTAAAGAGCAGAAAAAACATAAAGTAAAAATAGGCTTAATAGGTATCGGGCTTAGAGGATGCAACCATCTAAAGAACATCCTCGGAAGAAATGATGTTATTATCCCTGCAATTTGTGATATCGACCCGGAAAGAATAAAAGTGGCCCAAGCTTTGATTGAAAAAGCAGGAAAAAAGAAGGCTGACGTTTATTCGAGTGGAGATTTTGCTTTTGAGAAACTGTTGGACCGTGATGATATTGAAGGTGTGATTATTTCTACACCATGGTTGTGGCACACAAGGATGGCTGTTTCAGCTATGAAAAAAGGGAAATATGCCGGAGTGGAAGTCTCTGCTGCAAACACAGTCCAGGAATGCTGGGACATTGTTAATACATACGAAGCAACGCATGTTCCATGTATGATATTGGAGAATGTTTGTTACCGTAGGGACGTTATGGCAGTATTAAACATGGTGAGGAAGGGAATTTTTGGAGAGCTGACCCACTGCCGGTGTGGGTACCAGCATGACCTCCGTGGCGTTAAGTTTTATCCAGGTGTCGAATTCGGGGAAAAAGGAGAGCATGAAGCAAAATGGAGGACCGCGCATTCTATAAATAGAAACGGCGATGTCTATCCAACGCATGGGATCGGACCTGTTGCGAATTTTCTAAATATAAACAGGGGGAATAAGTTCGTTTCTTTAACTTCCACATCTACAAAGGCACTAGGCTTGCATAAGTATATTGTGGCCAATGCTGGTGAAGAGCATCCGAATGCCTCAATCAACTGGAAACTTGGCGATGTAGTTACCACAGTCATTACTACAGCTAATAAAGAGTCCATCGTTGTAACACACGACACCAATTCTCCACGCCCTTATTCTCTTGGTTTCAGAGTGCAGGGAACAAAGGGGATTTGGATGAAAGACGGCGACAACATCTTCATCGAAGGGCGGAGCGAACATCACAAGTGGGAATCTCCTGAACCTTATTTAAAAGAGTATGACCATCCACTGTGGAAAAAGTACAGTGAATCTGCTGAAGGTTCCGGACATGGAGGCATGGATTTCTTTGTTGAAAACGCATTCATAGAGTCGGTCAAACGGAGAGTTAAAACTCCTTTAGATGCTTATGATGCTGCTTCGTGGAGCGTTATTTCACCGCTTTCTGAAAAGTCTATTGCAGAAGGAGGAGAACCCCAGCAATTTCCGGATTTCACAAGAGGTAGATGGATGACCAGAAAGCCGGTCTTTGCACTGAATGACGATTATTAACCTGAGAGGTGCCCTTATGATAAGTAATATAAATATAGCAGAAGCCATGACTGTAAAGCTCGAAAATATTCTGCCAGAGATGCCGGAATTTGTTGCCGGCATCAGACGTGCATCGAACCGAGGTTTTACAATCAATGTAAAAGACACAGAAGTTGCATTGAAAAATGCTCTTCGTTACATTCCAGGAAAATTTCATAAGACTCTTGCCCCCGAATTTCTTGAAGAATTAAAGAGTCGCGGGAGAATTTACGGTTACAGGTTCCGTCCGCCCGGAAAGATCTACGGCAAGCCTGTAGACAAATACAGAGGCAGTTGTTTAGCGGGGAAGGCTTTCCAGGTAATGATCGATAACAACCTTGATTTCGACATAGCTCTTTATCCATACGAGCTTGTGACATATGGAGAAACAGGCCAAGTCTGCCAAAACTGGATGCAGTACCGCCTTATAAAGAAGTACCTTGAAGTCCTCACCGAAGACCAGACGCTTGTTGTCGAATCCGGACATCCTCTTGGACTTTTTAAATCCCACCCAGATGCTCCCCGTGTTATTAACACAAATGGTCTTATGGTTGGAATATTTGATAACCAGGAAGAGTGGCACCGGGCCATGCAGTTAGGCGTGGCGAATTACGGACAGATGACCGCAGGAGGCTGGATGTACATCGGCCCCCAGGGAATAGTTCATGGGACCTTTAACACTATTCTCAATGCAGGGCGTATGAAGCTGGGTATTGGAAAAGATGAAGACATGCAGGGCCATCTTTTCGTTTCTTCAGGGCTTGGAGGAATGAGTGGTGCTCAAGCTAAATCTGTAGAGATAGCAGGGGGAGTCGGCATAATAGCAGAAGTTGATTACTCGCGTATCAAGACGAGGCATGAACAGGGATGGGTTTCTAAGATTTCCATAGATCTTGATGAAGTGTTTAAAATGGCCCAGGAATATTTGGACAGGAAAGAGCCTGTGTCAATCGCTTATTATGGAAATATCGTTGATCTGCTCGAATATGCGGTTAAAAACAACATGTTTATTGAACTTCTCTCTGATCAAACTTCCTGCCATGCTCCTTATGATGGGGGGTACTGTCCCCAGGGGCTAAGCTTCAAGGAGCGTACTGAAATGCTTAGCAAAGACCATGATAGATTAGTTAAGCTCGTAAATCAGAGCCTGAGAAAACATTTCGAGATGGTCAGGATTCTTGTTGACAGAGGCACTTATTTCTTTGATTATGGGAATTCATTTATGAAAGCCGTATTTGATGCTGGTGTTACTGAGATATGTAAAAATGGGGTCGATACTCATGAAGGGTTTATTTTTCCCTCTTATGTTGAAGACATAATGGGCCCGCTGCTCTTCGACTACGGCTATGGCCCTTTCCGCTGGGTGTGCCTGAGTGGGAAACATGATGATCTAGAAAAGACTGACCATGCAGCAATGTCATGTATCGATCCAAGCCGCCGATCACAGGACAGGGATAATTACATCTGGATTCGAGATGCTGAAAAACACTCACTCGTTGTCGGAACTCAGGCACGCATCCTTTATCAGGACGCAAAAGGAAGAGTGAAAATTGCATTGAAATTTAATGAAATGGTTCGCAATGGAGAAATCGGACCAATAATGATTGGACGTGACCACCATGACACAGGAGGAACAGATTCTCCCTTTCGTGAAACTTCAAATATCAAGGACGGAAGCAACATTATGGCTGATATGGCAACACAGTGCTTTGCCGGCAATGCTGCTAGAGGGATGAGTCTCGTTACTCTTCACAATGGCGGCGGGGTAGGTATAGGCAAAGCTATAAATGGCGGTTTTGGGCTTGTCCTGGATGGCAGCAGGCATGTAGATGAAGTTATAAGGTCCGCCCTGTCATGGGATGTAATGGGTGGAGTAGCACGCCGTGCCTGGGCACGGTGCCCAAATTCTATCGAGGTAAGCATCGAGTCTAATAAAAAGAGCAAAGATAATCATATTACTATTCCCTACATAGTAGATGATGCTCTTGTGAAAAACCTCGTAAGCAAGGAATTCAATAGAGAATAGTTTATTCATATAGGAGATATTTCCTGCTCATTTCCCGGAAAATGATTTCTTCTTTTTCTATCTCAGATAGTAATCTGTCATAGGATATCTGCCCTTTTACATATTGAGACAGCAGATTGTTACCGAATAGTAAGTCTAAATCACTTTTACCAGAATAGATTTTATCGGGGAAGTAATCCTTTAAAGCTTTAATAATTTCAAGCGTAAATCTTATAGAGAAAAACTTTTCTGGATGTGTGATATGGATAAAGATTCCCTGGCAGGTTTTATTTTCATAGGCAGGATGAAGAGTTTTCCCAGGAATAGAACGAGGTGTATACTTTAGAATTTCAAGTTTAACTCCAAAATCTTCACCAGTATTCAGATTTTGGACAATAAGTTCGGGCTTTAGCCACGGCGCACCGAACTGCAAAAAGGGATAAGGTGTCCCTAAACCTTGATTAAGGATTATCCCTCCGAGAAGCCCTGTGCCCGGATAGCTCAGGGCGGTCTCGGCTGAAGGGATATTGGGTGATGTGGGAATCCAGGGAAGATCTGTGTCTTCCCAGAAATATTCCCTCTTCCAGTTGGCCATTTTCACCACATGAAGATCCACTTCTTCACTCACCCATCCCTCGCCCTTCATCATTGCTGCCAGTTCTCCAAGGGTCAATCCATATCTGATGGGAATTTGGACTGCCCCTATAAAGGATTCATATCCAGGCTGAAGAAGCGGACCTTCAATGATAATCCCTCCACATGGATTGGGGCGATCAAGTACATATACAGGGATTTGAGCATCTGCGGCTACTTCCAGAATGTATTTAAGTGTTGTGATATAAGTGTAGAAACGTGTCCCAACATCCTGAATATCATATACAAGGGCATCAACATCTCGCATCTGATCGGGAGTTGGCTTTTTTGTCTTTCCGTAAAGGCTGAATATTTTGATTTTTTTAAAAAAACCGTCTTTTATCTGTTCTCCTCCTTCTATGGCTCCTTTAAAACCATGCTCCGGAGAGAAAATAGCTTGGATATTTATTCCTTTATCTACGAGAGCATTTACTAGAGGCTTGCCTCCCGGGAGGACAGATGTCTGATTAATGACAAGACCTAAGTATTTGCGTTGAAGTTCATTCGGGAAGGCTTCGAGAAAAATCTCGTTTCCGAGCCTTACTCTTTTATCTCTGAAAGAAGCTGTCTTTGAATGAGTACAGGGGAATAGAGATGAAGTAATAAGAAAGAGAGAAAGGATATAAAATTCCGGACTTCTTCTTATTCTCTTAATTTTCCTGAGATACAACATTATAAATGTAACTGCTTAATCCTTTGTCTTTTACAATTTTGAAAGATTCCTCCTGTGAGATACCATTTTTTAAACGTAGTGACTCAAGAATGCGGATAATTGAGAGGGCAACCTCAGCGGTCTGGCCTGCCTTTGTCTTAATATCCTTTAAAAATCCTATGGACTCAAACAAGACAGCATTTGCTTCACCATAGGAAATAGGCTTTCGAATTCCGTAAAATTTAACCCAATGAGGATTGCTCAGGACATCGTTGACGTGGCTTTGAATCAAATATGTGGCACGGCCTATGAGTTTGAGATTGCTGGGGCTGACATTAGTCATGGTGTTTCCAATGACTTTTCCAAACCTGGCCATAACTGCTGTAGAATGGGCATTAAGGATAATTTTAAGTGCGATCTGCTGATTGATACCAAGAGGATCATTTTCATCATTTATGTTTATATTGATAAGAACGTGATCCTCCTCTTCTTTAAATTCTGGAATCCCCTTAAGAGTTTTTGCAATATATTTATCAGATCTATCAGTAATGAGTAGGATTGCTGTGCTTGCACCTTTATCCAAAAAGAGCTCAATAAATTTTCTGAAGTCAGAGTTTTTACTGCTGAATGCGGCCTCTTCCGGGCTGACTGCTAAACAAACCCCGAGGTCTCCTTTTACAGGGCCGCGATTTTTTATGTTGAATTCAGAGAAGGAAAAGTCATAAAGGTTTCCCTGATTGTCTCCTGCATTTTTTAGGCTCTCCAAAGCTGCGTTTTTTAGGTAGAAATCCTCGATTTTTTCCTCAAAAGGTTTCCTGTAGAATTCAGACGACAGCCCTCTAAATGGTCTTCCAAGAAAGGAATGCCAGGCTTCATTGAGGTTTGCCGTAGGTGTCCAGACCTGAATCCAAGATTTTCTTTTCTTTTGCTTAACTGTATCCAGAGGAAAAAGTCGAAAAGTAGGGCTTCTCTCTGTGCTGTCAATGAAAACTGTGATCAGACCTTTTTTAGCGAAATAGGTTGAAAAATGCCCTGTACGGTATGTTTTTTCTTCCAGTTCAGTAAATTTTGTAATGGCCGGGATATTATCTCTAACTTGTTTTAGAATCAGAGGAAATTCCTTCAGTTTTTCTTCTAAATTTATTTCTTTTTTAAAGCCAAGTTTTGCCATATCCTTCTTGGAAAGAAAGTTTCTTAACGTGCTGTCAAGAGAAGCTTGTAAAATATTCGCAATGACAAAAGTCTCTATAGTAGTTGCCTGCATTCGGGTTGAACCGCTTATGGCTTGAGGGCCTGTGGACAGATTGATTTTTGTGATTCCAGGTTCTTCAAGAACTATCTGGCTGCGGTCAAATGGCAAAAGCCTTTCATCTGGATTATTATATACAAAGTAGAGTTTCTTTCTAGTTTTTTCAGGATCATATCTACTGGAGGTTTTCCACTGGTCTAAAGCAGCTAGGACAGTCCCTATAACAGAAGACGTTTCCCCTCCTTCGGTTACACAGATGACAACATCACCCTGTCTTATTTCTCTTTCTTCAAGTTGGAGACGCCCGATCAGAAGAAGGTCTTCGAAGCCTTCCAGCGAACTTATAAGTGCCCGGTCTGCCCCCGTCATCTCTCCAATAAGCTGCTCTTCTATTGGATCTTCAACATGAGGCTTGATTTTTCTCCAGATTTTTTCCATCCCTTTGACTTTTTCCCAGAAAGGTCTCCAGAAAGTGCTTTCCATCTGTTTGGCCAGACGGCCTGTTGCACCACAACCGTAAATATATATCCTGTTACCTGACAGCAGGGCATCTTCAATTGCATGAGCGGCCTGTTCTATTAATTCTTTATTAGTTGTTAAGGCTTCAAGACGCTTTGATATGTCCTGGTCGACTGAGAATAACATGCGAAGACCGGCCTGGCAGTCCCTTTTAATCCTTTCGCTTAAGTTCCATGTTTGGGGATGGCGCTGTTCTGTTAGGAGGGTATGAAGCTGAAATTGGGTCTTGTTTTGGACATAATCAACAGATTCCTCACATGGAATAATATCCAAAAGTTTGAGCAGCCTCAGTTCTTGATCAGTAATAGGAAGAGCTTCCTGCTGGATGGCTGGATAAACCGGAATGAATGGAAGCAGCAATATGATTAGGAATGAGTTAAATAATATGAAAATATTTTTTTTTGAATTCATTGCCCTATGCTTAAAAAATGTCTTATCCGTACTGATTCATGTCATCAATAATATCATTTTCCTGCCAATCTTTAATCCAGTCCTTGATGCGGAAGATTTTCATTTTGCCATCTGCCGTTGAACAGATTACACGATTAAGGCCGGCATTAATAATCATTTTTTTACATATAAAACAGGGAAAGGCATTTATTGGAATATTTTCTTTGCAGTCCTTTCCATAGATGTACATATCACCGTCCAAAAGGCTTACACCAGCCCGTGCTGCGTTGATGATTGCATTCTGTTCAGCATGCACACTGCGGCACAATTCATAACGCTGTCCGTGTGGGATTTTCAGCCGGTCCCTGAGACAGAAACCATGTTCAAGACTGTCCTTGGTTTTCCTTGGAGCACCAACATACCCTGTAGATATGATCTGGTCATCACGAACAATGATTGCTCCGATTGAACGCCGGAAACAGGTGCTCCGGTGTGCTACTTCTTTTGCAATGTTTAAATAGTATTCATGCTTGGATAGTCTTTTTTGCATCATAAAAATTCCTCCAGTTTCCCGTGAAACTCTTCAAGAGAACTGTTATTACTTATAATATAATCTGCCATCTTTATACAATTATGAAGCTGCTGCCCGCTCTCATCGTATGTCATTTCTTCTGCTTCTTTCTTGATGAATTCTTGAAGTGTTGAGGCTGACTCCTCTCTTCCCCTGTTTTTCACCCTTTTGTATCTCAACTCGACAGGGGCAACTATTGCAAGAAGAGTAAACCCTTTCTGCCCTTTTAAATATTGGATTTCCTCCGGATTTCTAATGCTGTCTATTATAGATTTGCCTTTAACATTTTTCATCACAAGCCTTGCCAGGATATCCGGGCCGAATTCTTCTCTAAGTTGGTTTCCCGTTTTGATCAAATTATTGCGAGTAATTTTTTGGCCTTTTCCCCTGAGTTTCTCTCGAATAATATCAGACAGAGAAAAATATAGATATCCTTTTTTTTGGAAAAAAGAAGCCGCTTCTCCCTTTCCCGCGCCATTGGTTCCTGTCAGTCCGATAATATTCTTTCTTCTATTCTTCATCCTAACCGGCCAAATCTTCTTCTGTTTTTTTCCTTTTCTTTTCTTTCTTTCTTCCAACAAAGAATGCAATAAAAATGCTCAATCCATAAAGAGCAAGCATGGGGAAAGCAACTATACTCTGAGTAACCATGTCTGGCGTGGGTGTGATTATTGCAGCAATGACGAAAATACCCAGCACTGCATACTTAAAGTTTTTAATCATCCACCGACTTGTTACTAATCCGATTTTTGAGAGAAAAAACACGAGAGTCGGCAGTTCAAACACTGCTGCTATTCCCAAAAGAACGCGCAAAGCAAGACCGAAGTATTTATCAACTGTAATTACAGGCTCAAAACCAGCTCCCATACTTAGAAAGAATCGGCAGGCCCACGGGAAAACGATGAAATATCCAAATAGAGCCCCGAGTATAAAAAAGAAAGAGGTAAAAAACACAAAAGGAATGACATGCTTTTTCTCTTTTTTGTAAAGTCCCGGAGCTATAAAATACCAGATCTGAAGGAAAATAAAAGGAGATGTAAAAAGGATAGCCGCTAAAAAGGAAACTTTTATGTAGAGCATAAAAGGAGAGGTCAGGGTAGTGTAGGCTAACTTTTTTCCCTCAGGAAGAAATTGTGTAACGGGCAGGGCAAGGATTTTATAGATGTCTTTACTGAAAAACCAAGCTGGGATAACAGCCGCGATTACGGCAATGAAAGAATAAAATATTCTTTTCCTCAGATCTTCGAGATGTTCAAGGAAGGTCATTCCATCAGGAGATTTTTTCCCCTTCCTCATTATCTTTTTCGTCCTTATGAATTTCTTTTTTTACATCTTTTTCAACTTCGTTAATTTCCTCTTTAATGTCTTTGAATTCTTCAGCCTGGATTTCTTCTTCAATTCTTTCCTTGATTTCGTCAGAAGTTTTCCGGAATTCTCTGAGGGCTCTTCCTAAGGACTTCCCAACTTCAGGAAGTTTTTTTGGCCCAAAGACAAGAAGTGCAATAGCAAGAATAACAATTATTTCCGGAAATCCAATGCTTCCAAACATTTTCTTTTTTAGCGGTTATTATTAAGTGTTATTGCTATGAAAATATATCCGTTTGCCCTGGATAAGTCAACCTTTACTTTACAATCCTTATAGGCTCTGGTAGTATTTACACCCTGGGAAGTATGATGAAAAAAAGAGCAGCCCTTTTTCTTATTTTATTCTTTGCACTCGTTGTGCTTTTTACTTGGGAAGAGGATGTGTGGACTCAATCCTTGAAGAAAATATATTCTATTAGCTCGTTGATTCAAGAGAATTATTTCAAGGAAATTGACAATGAGGAGCTAGTTAATTCTTCAATTAAAGGGATGCTTCAGACTTTGGACCCGCATTCTTATTTTCTTGATCCTAAGAATTTTTCAACCATGAAAGAGGAATATAAAGGGAAATATTGTGGGTTGGGTATTATGATTCAGAAACAGGAGGATCGTATAGTTGTCATTACTCCTATTGAGGGGACCCCTGCCTACAGGCTTGGCATTCAGGCAGGTGATTTTATTACACATATCAACGGAGAAAGCACAAAACCTATTTCAAGCTTTGAAGCAATGCAGAAACTGAGGGGCCTTAAGGGAACTGAAGTCAACATTACGATAGTGCGGATTGGACTGGATAAACCACTGGACCTGACAATAATTAGAGAAGAGATACCTCTCCACAGTGTTCCTTATGCCTTTATGATAAAGGGCGATATCGGATACATTTCTATACGAAATTTCGCAGAGACTACAACCAAAGAATTTGAAGAGAAGATGGAATTCCTTGAAAAACAAGGGATGAAGCAGCTAATTCTTGATCTAAGATTGAACGGCGGCGGGACTCTTGCCCAGTCAATAGAGCTTTCAGACGAATTTTTACCCAGGGGATCTCTCATAGTTTCAATCAAGGGAAGAAAACGATATTACAACAGTGCATTCTATGCCAGACGTGATAATCAATATGAGGATATACCACTTGTGATTTTAATAAACGAAGGGACTGCCAGTGCTCCTGAGATTGTCAGCGGGGCCGTTAAGGATAACGATCGAGGATTAATTGTGGGTGAGAATTCTTGGGGAAAAGGACTTGTTCAAACACTTTTCCCATTGTCTCCGAATTCTGCGATTGCTTTGAGTACAGCCAAATATTTTACGCCAAGCGGGAGGTCCATCCAGAGGGATTATTCAAACATTGAAGACTATTTACTGTTCAAAAACAATGTCCCTGAGGAAAAAAGGGAAGTGAAGTATACAGCAAAAGGAAGAAAGGTTTTCGGACAGGGAGGAATATCTCCGGATTATAAGGTTGAATTCACATACAAGCTACTGACCTCTAAGCTGCTGTTTAAGGGAGCATATTTCTCTTATGTAAGAAAACTTGTAAATAAGAAAACCCCTTTAGCAAAACGCATGATCTTCCCTGGTGAACAATCATTGTTAATTAATGATCCCAGTACAAAAAAAATAGTCACCAGAAATTTTAATATAGATTCTGAAGTATTGGAGGATTTTAAATATTATTTAAAAGAAAATAAGATTTCATATGATTCAGACGAGTTTGAAAATGCTCAAAAGGAGATAAAGAGGGAACTCAAGAGGGAAATTTTTACATTCCTCTGGGGAATTGACGAGGGGATGAAAGTTTTCCGCAAGAGCGATCCCTGGATATTGAAGGCAATAGAATGTATGCCGGAAGCCGAGACCCTGGTAGCAGATAAAGGGATGTAATGGCAGTTGGATTTCAATGATACCAAACTAGTTCTGAGGATTCCTCGGAGAACGATTATAACTGGTTTTGTTTGTTATGACTTATCAGCAATTTTTATGAATAATCCAAGTGCACGTGGGTTATTCACGAGTCGAGCTTGCTGCAGATGCAAGGCATAGCGCATGAAGTTGTGGTCCTTCACCACGAATGCGTTGTAACGAAGCAGATGCGGTAAGATCGGCTCGCCTGTAAGGTGAAAATTGCTGATATAATAGATTTAAATTATATCATTGATATGATATAGGATAAACTAGTTCTGAGGATTCCTCGGAGAACGATTATAACTGGTTTTGTTTGTTATGACTTATCAGCAATTTTTATGAATAATCCAGGTTAGGAGGGCATTATGAATATCGCACTAGCCTCTGATCATGCAGGATTTGAGCTAAAAAACGGGGTTATTGCATATCTTGCTGAAAGAGGGATAACACACAAAGATTTTGGCTGCAACCATGGTGAAAGAGTGGATTATGTGGATTACGCTGAAAAAGCTATAAATGAAATGATCCAGGGCAACTTTGACCGTGCTATTCTCATCTGCGGCACAGGCCTTGGGATGGCTATAGTTGCTAACAAGCATAAAGGTATTAGGGCAACTCCCTGTTATGATGAGTACATGGCGGAGATGAGTAGGAGTCATAACAATTCAAACTGTTTGACTCTGGGGGGAAGAGTTCTCCCCTTGGATGAGGCTATTCATATAGTCAGCATTTGGCTTGACACCGACTTTGATAAGGGAAGACATCAAAGGAGGATCGAAAAAATCCTCAAGTTAGAAGAGATAAATTTTAAATCGCAGAGAATTTCATGAGAGGAGTTAATACAATGTCTTCATTTTATGAAAAAATCAAATCATTATCTCAAAGAATTGAGGAAAATAATTACTGGAGACAGAGTGAATGTTTTAATCTTATTCCTTCAGAATCGACTCCATCACTATTAGTAAAAATGTGTGAGATTTCCGATCCCTCTGGACGGTATGCAGAACACAGGACAATGAAAGGAAATGAAATCTATTTTTATCAAGGAATAGATCTTATTAAAGATGTTGAGGAGGAGGCGAAAGCTGAGATCAGGCGTTTCTTTGGATGCAGCGAAGTGGAATTAAGGCCTATAAGCGGGCAGATGGCAAACGAGGTACTGTTCAAGGCTATGGTTCGATTCCTTAATCGCAATCGTCCCGAAGGACAGCCTATGAGGAAGATGAAGCTGGTCATGAATAATGATTTGACCAAGGGCGGTCATCTTAGCTCTCAGCCCATGGGATCTCTTTTCAATTATGTAATTGAAAATCCGGATACAGGAAAAGAAAATGTTATAAGTTTTCCTGTTTTAAAGGAAAATCCTTACAAGCCAGACCTTGAGAAACTCGGCGAACTTGTGGAATTCTACAAACCTGAACTTATTGTATTTGGCAAAAGTATGTTTATTTATCAAGAACCCGTGAGCTTTGTTTACAACCTGGTTAAGGACTGGGAAATCAAACCTGTTATCATGTATGATATGGCACATGTTTTAGGGCTATACGGAGCATTCCAGAAGCCTCTGGAAGAAGGAGCTAATTGTGTAACCGGGAGTACACACAAGACCTTTTTTGGCCCTCAACGAGGCCTGATTATAGGCAATTTTCCAAAAGGCAGCCCTTTGCGCAAATTATGGCTGGACATAAGAAGCAGAGCATTTCCAGGGTCAACAAGCAATCATCACCTCGGCACACTGCTTGCTCTTCTGATGGCTGCCTATGAAATGAACGAATTTAAAGAAGAATACCAGGAAAAAGTCTGCAGCAATGCCAAGGCTTTTGCCAGCGCCTTGAAGGATAAAGGGATTCCAGTTGAAGGAGATGAAGCAGATGGTTTCACCGAAACCCATCAAGTTCTGATCCGAATCAAAGAATATGGCCCTGGAATGGAAGTTGCCCGCCGTCTTGAAGAGAACAATATCCTGATTAATTACCAGGCACTACCGGATGATGAAACTTTCCTTGTCCCGAGTGGGATAAGGATGGGAGTTCAAGAGATGACGCGTTTCGGGATGAACAAGGAAGATTTTGACGTTCTTTCAGGGTTGATTGCGGATGTTGTTATAAAAAACAGAAATGTCAAAGAGGAAACGAAAAAATTCCGCCAGAATTTCCTCCAGATGAAATTCTGTCTTCCTCCAGAGAAAGCAATTTCTATCGCCTCGAAAATAATAAAGAGTCTTCTGCACGGCCCAGGTTTAATAGAGAAATTAGTCAAAAACTTAGGAAATAATCAATAATCCCGTTTTTATTGACGGTTAACCCCTTTTTTGCCAAAATGATTAAGGGAAGAGGAAATTAAAATGAAAATAATGATTGTAGGGTCTGGAGGAAGAGAACACGCTCTTGCCTGGAAAATAGCTCAGAGTCCCCGGCTAAAAAAGCTTTACTGCGCTCCAGGTAATCCCGGAACCATGAGCATCGCAGAAAATGTTCCTTTGAATGCCGATGATATTAATGGTCTTACAGATTTTGCTTCTCGTATAAATATTGATTTGACAGTTGTTGGGCCAGAGCTCCCATTAACTCTCGGGATCGTAGATGAGTTTGAAAAGAAAGGTTTGAAAATTTTTGGGCCCAGGAAGAATGCTGCTGAGCTTGAGGGAAGCAAGGTGTTTTCCAAACAGTTTATGGATCGCCATAAAATTCCAACAGGAAAGTACAAAATTGCAGAATCACCCGGACAGGCAAAAAAGATTTTAGCTTCAGGGGATATACCTTTTCCTCTGGTTGTCAAGGCAGACGGCTTAGCAGCAGGAAAAGGGGCTATAATATGCAGGGGCAAAAAGAAGGCAGAAGCAGCAGTGGTTACTATAATGGAGGAAAAGAAATTTGGTGATGCAGGCAATAAGATTGTCATTGAGGAATTCTTGAGAGGGAAGGAGGCTTCATTTATCGTTGTAACAGACGGTGCAAAGCTCTCTCCTTTTGTAACAACTATGGATCACAAGTCTGTTTTTGATGGAGACAAAGGGCCTAATACTGGTGGTATGGGTGCAATCTCTCCATCCCCCTTTATTGACCAGAAAATGTTTCAAGAAATTATCAAGAGCATTATTTTCCCCACAATCACCAGAATGCTTGAAGAGGGAAGAAAATATATGGGTGCCCTTTATGTGGGTTTAATGCTGACTGAAAAAGGCCCTAAAGTCCTTGAATATAATTGCCGTTTCGGGGACCCGGAGACTCAGCCTCAGATGCTCAGGATGAAGAGTGACCTTGTAGATATCCTTCTTGCATCAGTAGAGGGAAATGTCATAAAAAATGCATTTGAGTGGAGCAATAAACCTTCTGCTTGTGTCATTGTCGCTTCTGGAGGATACCCCACAAAATACGAGAAAAATAAGAGGATTGAAGGTTTAAAAGAAGCCTTGGAAATTTCAGGCCTCACAATTTTCCATGCAGGAACAAAGTTGGAAAATGGAAAATACTATACCAGCGGAGGAAGAGTACTGGGAGTATGTGCGTCTGAAAGAACATTGAAAGAAACCATGAACAAGATTTACGATTCCATTTCTAAGATTTATTTTGAGGCTATGCATTACCGCCGCGATATCGGTGCCAAAAGAGAGGAAGATTGATGAAACTTGCAATTTTTTTAGGAAGCGAATCGGACTTTGATGTTGTCAAGGAAGCATTGGGAGTCTTGAGAGAATTTGAAGTCCCTTTTGAATTGGAAATTACCTCTGCTCACCGCTCGCCTGAGAGGACAGTTAAACTTTTAAAATCTTTTGAGAAAAAAGGCGTAGAAATATTCATAGCTGTGGCAGGAAAAGCAGCTCACCTGGCTGGTGTGGTTGCTGCTCATACAACACGACCTGTCATCGGTGTCCCTGTAGAAGGGGCAACACTAAATGGCCTTGATGCTCTTCTTTCGACTGTCCAGATGCCAAAAGGAGTCCCTGTGGCTTGTATGGGATTGGGGAAATCCGGAGCCTTAAACGCCGTCCTTCTGGCAATTCAGATTTTGGGCCTAAAAGACAATTCGTTAGCAGTCAAAATGAAGGAATATAGAGAAAAAATGGCCCGTAAAATCGATCTAAGCTCCATAAAGATTAGGGAAAAGATGTGACCTCTTTTTCTATTCAAAGCTTTGGCTGCCGCGTAAATCAAGCAGAAGCTTTTTTGTGGGCGGATGAATTCCAGAAGAATGGCCTACGCTACAAAGAAAATCCTTTTAAGAGCGATTTTGTCCTGTTAAACACATGTACCATCACAAGCCGTGCTGATAGAGATGTAAGAAGTTTTATAAGAAAAATTTCCCGGTTAAACCCAAAAGCTCAGTTGATTCTCACGGGGTGCTATGTTGAACGTGCACCTGAAGAGCTGAGCAGTTTGCCTCAAGTCTCACATGTTTTTTCCAACAAAGAGAAAAACAGCCTGGCAGAAAAGGTTCTCTCTCATGTAAACTCAAGGGGAAAAATTCCTGTCCGGCCTTATCGTTCTCGAGCTCTTGTTAAAATACAGGACGGGTGTGATTTTAGATGTACCTTTTGTATTATTCCCAGCGTAAGGGGAAAGAGTATTAGTACTGAAAAGGGAAAAATTTTAAATCTGGTCAAGAAATACACAGAAGAGGGTTTCCGGGAGATTGTTCTTACAGGTATCCATCTGTGTCTTTATGGGTTTGACCTAAAGCCCAAAAGCTCTCTCTTGGAATTGCTAAAAGATATTGAAGCGTTAGAAGACCTTGGGAAAGTCAGGTTAAGCTCCCTTGACCCCCGGCTTTTAAGCCATTCCTTGCTTGCACATATTACATCAAGTGAAAAAATATGCCCGCACTTTCACCTTTCTCTTCAGCACGGTTCGGATAATATTATCCACCGCATGGGAAGAAAAATCGATGTTGCACATTACAAGAAGACTATATCGTATTTGCGGCAAGCTTCGCCCACAGCATCTATTGGAGCAGATATCATAGTAGGTTTTCCTGGAGAAACCGAAAATGATTTTGAGAAGACCTACATTTTTTTAGATCAATCACCTTTGACTTATTTCCACGTATTTCCATACTCTCCCCGACCGGGGACTGAGGCGTCAAAATGGCTCCAAGTGAAAGATAACGTAAAAAAAGAACGAGCAGGACTATTGAGGAGACTATCCGAGGAAAAGAATACTCGCTTCCGTCATATTTTCCTTGGAAAAGAATTCGATGCCGTTGTGATAAAAAAGGAAAACAGTAAAGCTCAGGTATTAACTTCCAATTATTTTAAGGTTTTTATTCCTTCATGCCCTGTGAGAGAAAAAGAAGAAGTCAAAATTAAAATAACAGAAATAAACAGTAAAGAAACCAGAGGAAATATAATCAATGCAGGTTAATTAATATGGATAAGATTATTCTTCTTTCCCCCGAGATTTCCCAAAAAATTGCAGCAGGTGAAGTTATCGAACGGCCATTCTCAGCAGTCAAGGAACTCGTTGAAAACTCACTGGATGCGCAGGCCTCCGACATAAAAGTTGAAATTTTAGAGGGAGGAAAAAGACTCATTCATATCATGGATAACGGCTGCGGGATGAGTCGTAAAGACGCCCTTATTTGCTTTAAGAGATATTCCACTAGCAAACTTAAGGGAGAAGACGACCTGAGCCGTATTTCGACCTTAGGCTTTAGGGGAGAGGCGCTGCCGAGCATTTCTGCTGTTTCCCGAGTTACTTTAAAGACTTCTGAAGGAGGAGAAGCCAAGGGAACGCTGATTAAACGCAAGGGAGATGAAGTTTTGTGTGTTTCAGACATAGCTTTTCCCCACGGGACAAGCATAGAAGTTGAAGATTTATTCTTTAACCTGCCCGCAAGAAAGAAATTCCTCAGGACGGAAAGGTCAGAGCTTTCTCAGGTTGTAAAAATATTGACTTTTATTTGCCTTGCCTTCCATGATACGGGATTTTCTTTAAAGCATGGAACCAGAGTGGTGTTTCATTATCCCCCAGTAAAAACCCTGATGGAGAGAATCTATCAGGTTTACGGCAGATCCGTATTAGACACACTCATGGAAATCGATTATGAAGAGGAAGGAAAAAGGCTTTACGGGTATGTTTCACGTCCGGCTAAGGGCCGTAGAGACAGAAGCCATCAGCTTTTTTTTGTAAATAGACGGCCGGTCAAAGATAAAACCCTCTTAGCCGCCCTGAACCGTGCTTTTAATGGATTTTTAGAAAAGGACTATTTTGCAGAAGCCTTCCTTTTCCTGAGCTGTCCTTTATCAGATGTTGATGTAAACGTACATCCGGCCAAAGCAGAGGTCAGGTTTAACGATTCCAGTTCCATGTTTCACCTCGTGCATATGAGCATTGAACAGGCATTGCTCAAGAATGCAGGAGTAAAAGAAGTTTATCTTTCTCAGAAAGACAAAAAACCAAATTCCGGAATAGAGGAGGATAAATACTTTCCTGTTTTTAAAGATGCAAAAAAAGAGATTCATGGAACAAAAGATTTGTTTTTTTCACAAGTGAAAGAGGAAAGGAACTATCCTCGTGTTCTCGGGCAGTACCTGAATATTTACATTATTGCCGTAAATCAGCAAGGGATATTTATCATTGATCAGCACAATGCACATGAGAAGGTTTTGTTTGAGGCATATCAGGAAATAGATAAGAAAAAGAAATGGCCCAGGAAATTAGCACTGCTTCCGCTTCTTGTCGAGCTCTCTCCCTCCCAGGTTGTGAGTTTTGAACATAATAAAGTGCTTCTGGAAGAGGCAGGCTTCAGGGTGGAAGCTATGGGAAGCTATAGCTTTGCTATAAGGGAATATCCTGACATGTTTAAAGAACAGGAAGCCAAAGATATCTTTCTCTCTCTACTGGCAGAACTAGACAAAGAAAAAATAGAAGGTAAAAAGAAAAAGTTTTTGGCTACAATGGCCTGCAAGACAGCCATAAAAGCAGGAGAGTCCCTTTCTTATGAAAAAATGAATTATCTGGTGCAGGAACTTTTTAAGACTTCAAATCCCTCTATTTGCCCTCATGGAAGGCCAGTAATAATTAAGATCGACAGAAGTGAAATTGAAAAGAACATTGGACGGAACTAGTCCGATCTGATCTATACATGTTTTGGCTCACCGCAATAACGGTTTACATTTTTCCTAAAAGAAGTGTATCATAAGCAATGCAAAATTTTGAAATTGACGTTTAACATGATAATCGCGGGGAGTAGCGCAGCTTGGTTAGCGCGCCTGCTTTGGGAGCAGGAGACCGCCGGTTCAAATCCGGCCTCCCCGACCAAGAAAAGAGAAGAAACTCCCTATTGTCCTTAGTCGTGAAGATGTGATACCCATATTTGAGTCTATAAATAATATCAAGCATAAAGCAATTCTCATGCTGGCGTATTCTGCTGGATTAAGGGTGAGTGAAATGGTAAAATTAAAAGTGTAGTATATTGATACGAAACGCAATATGATTCATATAAAAGCAGCAAAAGGTTGAAAGGAGGATATGAAAAATGAGTTTAATGAATGAGTATATCAACAGAAGATTAAGTGGCGCTGAATTAGAATCTGAGCTGGCGAGGTTAATATCGGAATATAACAAATTGAGAGACTCCTATTTATTTGTATACGCCGCTGCGATTGGAAAACCAATTCCGTCCATTCCATTAGAGCAAGGGGACTTTTATTTAATTCGTGATTTATTAACAGGCAAAAAAGACCTTCAGAAAGTTGATATATATTTAGAAACACTTGGAGGCAGTGGTGAAACAGCAGAAGAGATAGTCAAATTCTTGCACAATAATTTTGATACCGTTTCCTTTGTAGTGTCTGGAGAGGCTAAGAGCGCTGGCACAATTATTGTTTTATCAGGTGATGAAATCTTGATGACTGAAACTGGGAGTTTGGGACCTATTGATGCTCAAATGAAAATTGGCCGCTCTGTAGTATCCGCATATGATTATATGGAATGGGTTGAAAAGAAAAGGAAAGAAGCAGATAAACAAGGGGCACTAAATCCATTTGATGCGACAATGATAGCACAGATTTCACCAGGTGAATTAGGCAGTGTATTTCATGCATTAAAATTTGCTGAAGATTTAGTTGTTGAATGGTTGATAAATTACAAATTTAAAAAATGGACTGTTACCGAATCTCGCAAAATACCTGTAACTGAAGAAATGAAAAGGAGACGAGCAGAGGAAATTGCAAAGAAATTAATAAATCATTCTAAATGGAAATCACATGGAAGGTCAATAAAAATTGATGATTTAGAAGAAATTGGATTAAAAGCAATAAGGGTAGATAATGACCAGAAATTGGCTGAAATTGTATATAGAATACAAACAATTTGCAGGCTGCTTTTTGAAACTAGCACCTCTTTTAAGATATTTGCGACTCAGGACAACAAAATATTTAGGCAAGCTGTTCCTGTTGGGGCTCCGATAAGAATCCCAAAAATGAAAGTACCTAAAGTACCTGATGTAGTTAATATTGAACAAAAATGTCCAAAATGTGGTATTGTTCATAAAATATATGCAAAATTTGTTCCTAATCCCCAGATTGATATAGACTTCAAAAATAAGGGATTTATACCCTTTCCAAAAGATGCTAAAATAATTTGTAACTGTGGCTTTGAAATAGACTTATTAGGTATTAAGAACCAAATTGAAATAAAAACAAGAAAAAAAATCATTGTTGAATAAGGAGGAAAAATAATGAAAGCAGAAAGGAAAGAATTAAGCCAAAAAGAAGAGAAGGTGTTATTAACCTTTTTAAAACATACCCGGGAAGGAAAATACGCAAAAATAGATGAAAGTTCGTTGCCCTATTCTAGACTTAAAGAACAAAGAGAAGAACCTTATTATGAAGATGAATATTACTATAGCCTTAGATAGGATAGCACGTAGTAAGGTGCAACGTCGCCTAACACAGCATAAAAGGTTCGTGCCTAATGGCACTCACCCAAATTTTTGCTTTGCAAAAACTTCTTTTATGCTGGGAACGTTATGCGAAGTAGGAATTTTTGATTTTAGTTTTTGATACCAACTTTAAAACAGAAGTATTACTTCTTTGATTAAGGGCAGAGGCGGACGAGAGCGAGCAAAAAATAGTTCCTTTTTAAAAAATATTTTGTTCGGCGCACTTTTAATAAAAATAAATTTTTTGCGATGGCGAGGACGCAAGGATGGCTTTCCTGCCATACAGGCAGGAAAGGCAGACTAAAGCCGAATCGGAATGATTAAGTATTTGTTATTGATGTCTCAAAATAGGTTCTCACTGTTTTTAATAACTGCGATTTGATTTCAAACCACACATTCAGACGTGCTTTCATAAGACTCAAGTTGAAAAATAAAAAGCATTGCGCTATATTCTGAAAGAGGTTTATCCTTATCAGACCGGATAGATTGATAATAGGTGCGCCTGTAGCTCAGTCCGGATAGAGCAGCTGCCTTCTAAGCAGCGGGTCGGGAGTTCGAGTCTCTCCAGGCGCGCCACCTTTATCGCTTTTTTTATGGTTTCCAAGGGCCACTGCTAAGTTCCGGAAAAACAAAGAAACGCCTTCCTATAAAGTTCAGAATGAATGTTATAGCCGTCGCAACAGCTTTTGCGGCTGCGGGCGCAATATTCATATTTAATAATGACTTGGTAATCATTAAATCTAACACCGCTACTGCAAGGACAACAGCTATATAAATGATTACTTCAGTAGATGATTTCCATTTAGCCTTGTGTCTAAACAGCACAGCAATGCATAAAAAATAATTTATTATTGCAGCAGATATAAATGCTATTGGAGCTGATATCACTACTTTTAACCCTAATGAATATAATATTAAAAAGGCTAAAAGATTAAATAATGCTGCTGCTGTGCCAATTAACATATAGATTATTAATTGAATTGGAAGGGGTGCTTTATGTACATTGTAATGAAATATAGAATACAACGCTCTGAATCCGTCTTTTGCGCCTATTTTTTTTCCCTCTTCATAGGTACGGCCATAATAAGAAATTCCCATTTCGTATACTCTTAGGCGCATTTGCGCTATTTTTGCGACTATCTCTGGTTCAAATCCAAAACGATTTTCTTTAATTTTTATTTTGTGGAGGACTTCTTTTCGAAAAACTTTATAACCTGTTTCCATGTCGGTTAGGTTCAAATCAGTAAACATATTGGATAGAAAAGTTAAAAACTTATTTCCAAGATAATGCCAATAATAGAGGACTCTGTGGGCTCCATACGATAAAAATCTTGATCCTAGAACTACATCTGCCTCATTATTTCTGAGAGGAATAAGTAGTCTTTTCAAGTCCAAAGGATCATATTCCAAGTCCGCGTCTTGGACTGCGACAAAGTCTCCTTTAGCCTGCTCGAACCCTGTTCTTAATGCAGCACCTTTTCCTTCATTTTTACCATGGTGAAATACTCTGATTTCCGGGTGTTTAGAACTGAGCTCCTTTGCTATAATTAGGCTTTGGTCTTTAGAACAGTCATCTACAATTAAAACATCTAATGAGAGAGATTCATCAGCAATTGCCAAAACTCTGCCAACACAAATTTTCAGAGTTCTCTCTTCATTAAAGCAAGGAATTACTACACTTAATGTGATAGATTTCTTCGTATCGTTCACTAAGTCATATCTCCAAAGCATACATTCACTTGATATTTACTAGCATTCTGATAATATTATGTCAACGCAAAACATAAATGAAATTTCGGGTCAGACCAACTCAAATGCTTGAAAACTAAATAGATAACCTGAAAGAGCCAAGGTCAATTTCCCTCATCGGATCTCAATCTTGCGCAGTAAAGCAGCGGTTTTCCACATCTGGGCAAATGCAAAAGGCATGTGGTATTTAAACTCCAGAGTAAAAATGTGAGAGGTTGCCTGAATCTGGGAGGGATCCGCTCCAAACTCAATGGTGTTTTCTCCATCCTGTAATGGCTGTTTTAAGATTATCTTCGAGCCCTCATATACTGTAACTTCCTGGGAATAATTTCCATACCAGTAGCGATCCTGGAAATCAAAAGGAGAATAGAGGTAGAGGCGAACTTTGGAGTCGGCTTTAAGGCGTTGGTTCACCTCTATTTTTATATGTTTTTCCAGAATCCGCATTTCTTCCTCCGCCATCGCAATCATGGGACCAACCCCGCTTAAATACAAGACTCTGTTGCGAGGGTCGGTTTTAGTTATCGTGTAGGAAAGTTCCTGTAAAGTTGCCGGTATAACCAGTCCCTTATAATCGTAGCAGTACTTAACCGAAAATGATCCAGATGGTGGGTGCGGAATTCTAACCCGGATATTAGTCTTGGAAAGATTCAAACCACGCACTTTGGCGCTGTAGCCAGGGATTTCAATGTGCAGGCGAAAGACATGGGTGCTGTCCTTGACCTTTTGGTTTTTAAACTCCAGGTAAAGGAATCCCCGCGCTACCTCCATCCCAGTCAGATCCAAGACCGGCAAGGATTCCGGCAAAGATGGGATCAGACTCTGTTTATAAACCTCTGTCTCAATATCATAAACCAGCGTATAGGCTCCCACCTCCTGGTATTGGAAACCAATGTCTAAAGATGACAGCAGCTCTTTAAAAGCTTTCCCTTTTCTTCCCGCTACAGACATGGAATTTTTACAAAAGACATAGTTACGGTTATCAGCCACATTATGAAATTCAAGCCTGTAAGGAAAATACCGGTTGACACTGTAGGAATCAACCACAACCTCTTCCCCGGATAGGGCTGTCAGTAAGTAAGCCGCCCAGTAGTCCCCCTGCCAGTAGCGGTATCCGGTCTCCTGCATAAAAGAAGTGATCCGGGACATATCGGCATGACGTTTCCGGGTTCTACCGTAAGCGGCAAGGATCTCATTTCCATTGCAAATAAACACGAGGACAATGACTAATCCCGCCATGAGCCGATAACGCCACTTGGATTTAAACAGCAGACAGCCGGAAAAGAAAATCACTGGCAGGCCAAAATACACAGGGTAGAAATACCGTACCGCTTCCCGGTCACTGAAGCCAGAAAAGATGAAAATCAGATAGAACAGGAGAAAAAAGAGAACAAGAATCACAGAGGGCAGAATCTTTTTAGCTTTAAAAGATAAAGAAACCAAGGAAATGAGTCCTACAACCAATAATAGCAGTAAAAACATAAAGGCTGGATTCTCTTTGAGTGCCAGCAGATGCGTAGTCATGCGGGTAGTGCGGGACAGTTTATCTGCCCATACCGCATCTCTCCCTCCCCGAGTTAAAAATCTCAACAGAGGAAACTTCCAATAGATCTCCAGCATGATCAATGGTAAACATCCGATCACAGTGGTTAGGCCCAACAGTAGATATTTTTTTAAGCAGAATTTGAACTTCCCTAGGATCAAAAGTAGCGCCGGCAGAATAAAACATATGGAGATCTGATGGGCCCAGAAGGCCAGCCCCATTAAAAATCCCAGCCAAGGGACCAGCCGTGTTTTGTCCTTAAAAACAATCAGGTAAGCAACATACATAATGGAACTACCCAAGAGCAGCACCAAGGGAAACGCCCCGGTTGTATCCAGGCTAGCCGATCCCAAGTGACCTATGGGAAGGCAGTAAAAAAACCCCACATAAAAAGCAAAAGTCTGGGAAAAAACCTCCCGGATAAAATAGAATTGGATAACTAAAAAACCAAGATAAAAAAGCAGTATGGAAAATTTAAACATAAAATTAGAAAACCCAAAAACTTTAAAAAAAAGGGCCTGCAGGTGCTCGGACAGAGAACCCATATAAAGCTGGCCATAATAATACACCGGGGGTAGTTTTCCTTCTGAGATATGTTTGCCCATTAGTGCAGGAACAGCAGAATCACTGTTTATGAGTCCAAAATTATTCACCAGAAAAGGAATACGAAATGCCAGAGCCAGCAGCACCAGCAGCAACACCAGCACTAGTATGGAGTGAATCCGTGGGGACAGGTTGTGCCGTCTTTTTCTGATAAAAAGAAGCAGGTGCCAGCCCCCGATTATTCCCATGCCGGCCAAAGGAAACAGGTAGCTAATATTGATTTTTTTAAAAGGGAAGATATTATCTTTAAACCATAAAAAAACAAATAGAATATAGAAAAGGCAAAGGGAATAATTTAATATTTTTCTCAAAATCAAATCACTATTTAAGTTTTATATCACATTTCTTTTTGCGACGGTATGGCAACTCTTTTTAGAAGCTCTTCTCTTGGCGTTTGACCGAATGTATAAAGCCCAAATAATAATAGAAACATTAAAAACGCAAGTTTTTTAGTTGTCATTGTTAGTTTATTCTATATCATCCCGATAATATAATCTAAATCTATTATCAGCAATTTTTACCTTAAGGTAAAGCAGATGAATTTAAGGGGATGGAGGAAGCGACATTAAAAGATTTAGCCTTTCTGCATACTGCTTACTGCATACTGCTTACTGCATACTGATTTTTGACTTCCGCACTTTTCAGGGAGGAGCACATGACCCTTTGAGGTGATAAATCGGCATTAAATATCACCCTGTGAATCCTCGTATCTGGTGATTGACTGGGAATTCAATCTTTGAGATTATTAAATTCATCAAAATTTTTGTATACTGCAATGCATATGAAATTTCAAAATAAGAGAAAATTAAAAGAAAACAATCGTCCTTGTTCATGTACCTGTCAATGAAATCTAATTTGATTTATTCGCTGGGATTGACAAAAAATGCTAAATTGTTTATTTTAAGGAACGAGTAAGATGGGATCAAATCTAGGAGAACTTCTATTAAAGGAAAAATTATTAAATTCAGAGCAGTTGGAATCTGTCCTTGAGTTCCAGAAAAACAATGAGGTCCCAACCGGAACAGCCGTTGTAAGCCTCGGGTATATCTCTGAGGAAGAAATGGCTCAGGCTCTTAGCCGGCAATTGGGATATCCTTATATTAATCTTGACCAATTCGAGGTCTATCCTGATGTTATCAATATTATTCCTGTAGAAATTGCCAAGAGTTCTCTAGTGATGCCAATCCATCGCATCCGCTCCTTTTTAACCTTAGCTATGGTTGACCCAACGGATCTTGATGTCATCGAGGACATCAGGTTCAGGACAGGTTTGAGTATCCAGCCTGTTATTGCTTCTGAAACAGGCATCACGAATGCGATAAGAAAGTATTATGGTTCTTCTGATTCTTTGCGTGTAAAAAAGATTGTCGATGAAATCGAACAGGCTGAAGATGCGACTGTTAACATCATTGAGGAAGATGAAGAAGATTACGATATCGAAGAATTAGTGCACTCAACTGAGGAAGCACCTATCATTACCCTGGTGAATACCGTATTTATTGATGCCATAAAAAAAGGGTCAAGCGATGTTCATTTTGAGCCTTATGAGCGTGCTTTCAGGGTAAGATACAGGCTTGACGGCACTCTCTATGAAATGATGAACCTTGCAATGAAGTTTAAAAATCCTGTGATATCCAGAGTTAAGATACTTTCAAATATGAATATAGCTGAAAAAAGGTTGCCACAGGACGGCCGAATTAAAATGAGGGTAAAACTGGAGAGTGGGGAACGCAAGGAAGTCGACATGAGGGTATCCAGCGTTCCAACAATACATGGAGAAAAAATTGTAGTCCGTATTCTTGACAAAGGGATGTTGAAATTAGACCTTACAAAGCTTGGGTTTGAGAAAGAACCCCTTAAAGTCTTTAAGCGCGCCATTGCAAGCCCCTGGGGAATCATTCTCGTGACCGGGCCAACAGGAAGCGGAAAAACAAATACATTATATTCAGCTGTCTCCACGCTTAATTCAATTGAAACTAATATCATGACGGCCGAAGACCCTGTGGAATTTTATATTCCTGGAATAAATCAGATCAACATCAAGGAATCCATAGGGTTAAGCTTTGCCCGTTTATTGAGAAGTTTTTTGCGTCAGGATCCGGATATTATGCTGGTCGGTGAGATGAGGGATTTTGAAACGGTGGATATAGCAGTAAAGGCTGCTTTGACAGGCCACCTGGTTTTTTCCACCGTTCACACTAATGACGCGGCCAGCACGATTCTCAGGTTGGTTAACATGAATGTCGAACCTTTCTTAATATCGGATTCTGTTGTTCTCATCGTTGCACAAAGGCTGGTGAGATGTTTATGCAAAAAATGCCGCGTTAAGCATAATCTGACACCCGAGGCTCTTGTTGACATAGGTTATTCAGCTAAAGAAGCTCAGAAGGTAAAAGTATATAAACCAGAAGGCTGCAGCTCATGTAATAATACTGGCTATAAAGGAAGAACAGGACTCTTTGAAGTTCTGGAAGTCACGGATGATATCAAGGACATGATTTTAAGCAAGTCCCATTCCAAAGAGATAAAGAAGATGGCCATGAAGCAGGGAATGATGACACTGCGCCAGAGTGGATTGATTAAGATATCAGAAGGAATAACTTCGGTTGAAGAAGTTTTAAAAGTAAGCGTTAGAGATACGGAGGTATAAAAATGGCAATAACAATTCAAGAATTATTACAAATCGCTGTTGATAGGGATGCCAGTGATATTCACATAACAACATATATACCTCCTCGGATTAGAATTGATGGAAAACTTATCTCCATTGACCATCCCCCCTTAACACCAGCAGAATCCAAAACTTTGATCTACAGCCTATTGACAGACAGGCAAAAGAGACAGTTCGAAGAAAAACTCGAACTTGACTTTTCTTTTGGACTTAAGGATTTAGGGCGATTTCGTGGAAATGTTTTTATGCAGAAAGGGGCCGTGGCAGCAGCCTTCCGGAGGTTCCTACCTATCATGTGGAGTTTTTCTCAACTGGGAATTCCCCAAAGACTGGCCAAGCTTTGTTTCCTGCCAAGGGGACTTGTAATAGTAACCGGACCAACGGGCTGTGGAAAATCAACAACACTTGCTTGCATGATAGATCATATCAATAAAGAAAGACCTGTTCATATAGTTACTATAGAAGACCCGATTGAATATTTTATCACACCGAAAAAATCCATAGTCAACCAAAGAGAGCTTTTTGTAGATACATTATCTTATCCCAACGCCCTCCGCTCAGTTTTGAGAGAAGATCCGGATGTGGTACTGGTCGGTGAGATGCGAGACCTGGAAACTGTAGAAGCCTGCTTGCGTGTAGCAGAAACCGGGCATCTGACTTTTTCTACTCTTCATACAAATTCTGCTGCTGAGACAATATCAAGAATTATCGATATCTTTCCCTCTCAGTACCAGGCTCAGGTGAGAATCATGCTTTCCATGAGTTTGGAGGCAATCATCACCCAGAGTCTTCTGCCTCGTGCAGATGGTAAAGGCAGGGTTCTTGCCATGGAGATCCTTATCCCGAATTCTGCAATCAGGAATCTGATCAGAGAAAATAAAACCCACCAGATCTATGCATCTATGCAGATGGGACAGGAAAAATTCGGAATGCAAACATTCAACCAATCTCTGGCAAGCCTTTATTTTAAGAAATTAATCACAATCGAGACAGCCTTGAGCATAAGTTCAAAGCAGGAAGAATTAACCGATATAATCCAAAGGAAAGAAGGTCTCAAGGTGACATCGAGGAGTTTTTCTCCAAGCCAGATGAGAAAATAAAAAAAGGGGTAAACAATGCCTTTATTTGAGTGGAAAGGAAAAAATCGCTATGGGGATATTGTCCAAGGGAAGCGGATTGCTCGTTCAGCCGAAGGGTTGGCAAAAAGCCTTCAGCGTGAACAGGTCGTAGTCGAGGACATTGCAAGAACAAGAGCAGAATTAAAAATCCCCTTTCTTCAACGGCAGAAAGTCAAGCTAAAAGATTTGGCTATCTACAGCAGACAGCTTTCTGTGTTGATAGATGCTGAACTTCCTCTGATCCAGAGCTTAAATATCCTGGCCGAACAAACTAAAAACAGATATTTCAAGCATGTCATTCAAGAAATTAGGGAAGATGTTGAAGGAGGCTCGACTCTGAATCAAGCCAAAAGGAAGTTTCCAAAAGTCTTTGATAACCTCTACTGCAATTTAGTTGCATCTGGAGAGGAGAGTGGTTCTCTTGATATTATGCTGAAGCGGCTGGCGGAATTTTTGGAAAAGATTGTCAAGTTAAGGTCTCAAGTGAGACAGGCTATGATCTATCCAATATCTATTGTGCTTTTTTCGGTCCTTGTGGTGATTTTCATGATGTGGAAAGTTATTCCTGTCTTTGCCAGCATTTATCTTGAGCTCGGGGCTCAGCTTCCCGGTCTCACGGCAGGAGTATTAGCTCTAAGCGGATTCGTACAGAAATACATTCTATTTATAGCATTGGGATTTATTGGGCTGTTCTTACTCTTGGGCTACATAAGGCGCACGAATGAAGGGCGAAAGGTTTTTGACCGAATAACACTCAAAATACCTTTATTTGGAAAACTCCTGGAGAAAGTAGGATTATCCCGGATTACAAGGACACTGAGCACTCTTCTCTCAGGAGGCGTTCCCATGCTGGAAAGCCTTAAGATTACATCTACGACTTCAGGTAATGTTGTTGTTGAAAATCATGTAATGCAGTCTCGAACACTGGTGGCTGAAGGATCGAGCCTTACGGATGCCCTCCGTGAGGTCGGTCAATTCCCTTTCATGTTCATCCAGATGGTTGGTGTTGGAGAGGCCACGGGAACTCTTGATGATATGCTGTCAAAGTTAGCCGATTTTTATGACGACGAAGTAGAAGCGACAACAGCAGCGCTTCTATCAATAATGGAACCGATTCTTCTCATTTTTGTTGGAGGAATGGTCGGGACAATTATTATTTCCATGTACCTCCCCATTTTCAGCCTTCTCTCAAAGTTATAAAAAATCGTTAACTAATTTACCCTGTGGTATTTAAATCGGGCAGTAAATTTCAAGTAAAAGGAAACCTGGATATTTTAAATAGAGAATCAAGTTGTGAACACAAAGAAAAACGATATTTTTTGGTTTATCATTGTCCGCTTGATCATTGTGACTTCTCTTGCTGTTTCTACTGCTATCATTCAGTACAGTACAGAGGTTCTTTTCAATCTTAATTCTTTTTATTATCTTTATTATCTGGTCCTTGGCACTTATTTATTATCCATTGTATATTTTATCTTTTTCTATGCGGCAAAAAATTATACATTTCAGGCATATCTACAGATATTCATCGATCTTCTGCTGATTACTGCTCTTATATACATATCGGGTGGGATAAAGGGTTCATTCTATTCGTTGTATATATTTGAAATCATTGCTGCAAGCATCATTATCTCAAAACGAACAACATATCTTGTTGCAGCACTATCCGCAGTATTTTATGGGCTTCTCATCGACGGGATGTACTATGCAATAATTCCATATTTATATCCTGAACTGTCTCAAGAGCTTTCTTTGAGCGCGGTGTTAAGCAATATTCTTACTGCATGGGGTGTTTTCATCATCGTGGCCCTTTTAATAAATCATTTAACCGGAAATTTGAGAAAAACAAGAGATGAGCTCCGCCTGGCTCAGAAAGAGCTTGAGATAAAAAAGGATCTTGCCGTAGCAGGGGAAACATCGGCTAACCTTGCCCATGAAATAAGAAATCCTCTTGCTGCCATATCAGGCTCTGTTCAGGTGCTCAGAGATGAGATGGATTTGACAGGAGAACAAAAACATTTGATGGACATTGTTGTCAGAGAATCGGAGAATATATCTCAATCCATAGAACAATTCCTAAATTTAGCTTCTCCTGGAACGCAAGATTTTGCTTCGATTGACCTTCCCTCTGTTTTGAAGGAGATATTAATACTGCTTAAAAGAAGCAACAAGATCAATAAAAATTACCAGATAGAGGGAAATTATAAAACAGCAGGAGTTAATTATTATGGGAATAAAGCTCAATTTAAACAGATTTTCTGGAATCTTGTAAAGAATTCTCTAAAAGCAATGCCTGATGGCGGGACGTTAACAGTGGATTTTACAAGGAGGAAAAAGAAAGGAATCCAGATGAAATTTGCTGATACAGGAAAGGGCATGGAAAAAGAAGAAAGGGAAAGATTGTTTGAGCCGTTTTATTCTGGTTTCAATACAGGAAAAGGAATTGGGATGTCAGTAGTTCGACGTATTGTTGATGATTACAACGGGAAAATCCGTGTATCTTCTGCGCCTAACAAAGGGACAGAGATTGTAATTACTTTGCCGGGAGGCAGTGACAGGAAAAGGGAGTAAGTAAAAAAATGGAAAAAATACTGATTATAGACGATGAAAAGAGCATCCTTGACCTTTTAAATGTTGTATTCAAAAAAGAGGGATATCAGGTAGAAACGTTCTTTTCAGCCAGCAAAGCTCTTGAATATATCGATAGAGAAGACTTTGATATCGTTCTTTCTGATATAAAACTTCCCCAGATAAGCGGAATGGAAATATTAAAGCATGTCAGGAAAAAAAGACCTGATGTTCCTGTTGTCATGATCACGGCTTTCGGCACTATCAGACAGGCCGTAGAAGCGCTTAAAGAAGGGGCCGCAGATTATGTTGTCAAACCTTTCGATATAGAAGAGCTAAAAATCATCATTGCCCAGGGACTGGAAAAGAAAAGGCTGAAGCAGGAGAATATCCTTCTAAAAAAACAGCTCGAAGAAAGATTCGGTTTCGAGAATATAATTGGAGAAAGCAGGGTAATGAATGAAATATTCGGGCTGATTGAGAGAATAGCACGGACCGATTCCACGGTTCTTATCACAGGAGAAAGCGGGACAGGAAAAGAAATAGCAGCCCGCGCCATTCACTCCAAGAGTCTGCGAGTGGAAAAGCCTTTTGTTACCATAAACTGCGGGGCTTTACCCGAGGGCTTGCTCGAAAGCGAGCTGTTCGGCCATGTAAAAGGCTCTTTCACAGGCGCGATTGCAAATAAGAAAGGAATGTTTGAGGTGGCAGACCACGGGACTCTATTTTTAGATGAGATCGGAGAGATGACTCCCTGGACACAAGTTAAGCTCCTCAGGGCTCTTCAGGAGAAGAAAATCAGAAGAGTGGGAGGAACGGATGAAATCTCCGTGGATGTCCGTATAATTGCGGCAACGAATAAGGATTTAAAAAAGAATATAAAAGAAGGAAAATTCCGGGAAGACCTATTTTACCGCCTTAATGTCCTCTCTCTTGAGATGCCGCCATTAAGGAAGCGAAAGGAAGATATCCCTTATCTTGTGTCTCATTTTATCCAGAAATACTGCCATAAGATGGGAAAAAGGAAGAAACGAGTCGCTCCTGAAGTGATAAAGGTCTTTGAATCTTACCCCTGGCCGGGGAATATCAGGGAGCTGGAAAATGTAATCGAAAGAACTGTTGTTATCGAAGAAAGAGGAACTATTACTCAAGGAAGTCTTCCGGATGAACTCCTTTCTCCAAAGAGCCATATAGAGACAGATTTTCTATTCCAGCCTGAGTTTAACCTGAATAAAACCCTGGACGAAATCTCCTCTAACTACATCAGACATGCCCTCAAGAGCACCGGCGGAAACCTCAAGGAAACCTCTTCTCTTTTAGGAATAAATTACCGTTCTTTAAGATATATGATTGACAAATACGGGCTGAAGTCTTCGACTGAAGATAACAACATAGAGAAAGAAATTAAAGAGCGCTGAGAATTCAAGGCTATGGTTTTCTTCCATTAATGCGAATAATTGTCAGCAGGATGACAAATAATGTCACTTTCTAAAAGAATCCACAGGCGTAAAATATATAACTTGCTTATATTCAACATGTTACAATGTGCCATACCTGGCACGGAAATTGCTGTAATATTGATATCATGAACAATCATGAAAATAAATTTCCGGTGAAAATCGCCGGGAAAAAATTGGAGGTTTTAAATGTTTAAAAAATCTAAAGGTTTTACACTTATCGAACTGCTAATTGTCGTAGCTATAATTGGAATTCTTGCAGCTCTTCTCATCCCCAATGCAATGTCTGCCCTGCAGAAAGCCAAACAGAAAGGAACCATGAAGGACATCATGACCATCACCACAGCATGTATGGATTATGTCACCGACAACGGTGTCGCTCCAACTTCCACAGTCGCTCATAATGGTGTTTATGCTGTTAATGACTCTTTTTATAATTCCTTATGTCCATTCTATATCAAGTCGATGCCTGTGTATGATCAGTGGGGAAAAAACTTTTATGTTTATTGCAGTACACGTGTAACAGGTCACTGGGGAATTCCTGGAACTCCAACACCCGGAACAGATGACTTTGTGGTTGCCTCTAGGGGACGTGATGGTTTAGTTAGCGGCACAAATGTATACACCGTCGCTGATCCGACAAGTGGGTTTTATATAGTAAGCAGCATGGCACATTTCAATGAAGACCTGGTCACATGGAACGGCTCTTGGATCGTTGGTCCTATAACAAGAGCTGGTGGTGTTTGATGTAGCATTTATTAAAGGATTTTTAAGGGGCGGCATTTTTGCCGCCCTTTTTTTTATTATAAAGGGGACGGTTCTATTAAAAGAAAAAGGGGACAGATTTTTTTTAATATTTTTTAAAATTATTCACTACACAGCCATTTCCCCATAATCGGATCGGTTAATCTGTATCTACTTTCTTCATCTTTTTCGATTAAATCTTTAGAAAGTAAGGCATTTATTGCTTTTTGTGCGCCTCCTATAGAGCATCCGCATCTTTCAAGATACTTTCTTGCAGGGGGATGAGATTATTCTTTTAGCATTATTCTAATAGAATAATCCTTTAAGAATAAATAGATTTTAATTGTCAACTCAAGAAAAAGGGAAAGCTCTGTATAATAATAGGTACCTGTTGATCACCGGTCAATTTTATAGACAAGAATAATATTGCTCTTCCCTTGCTTTATATATTCAAGTAGTTCTTGTAAAGCTGGACGGTTAAGATTGGCCCCTGTGTAACCGGCGTCGGAATAAACATTAAAAACCTTCCAATTATTCTGGCTTTTAATAAAGGCTCTAATCTTTTCCTCTTGAGCCTCACAAGAGGAAAACTCCTTTTCGGCTTGCATATCCGTTGATACTCTTGTGTAAATTGCACAGTTCATTTTCCTTAATCCTTTTTAAAGTCGAATTCTCCTTGAGGGCTTTTTTCTCTTATCAATATAGAAATCTTATCGACAAATTCCTTCGCCGTTTTAATGGCATCCTTTGCTTCTTTCATTGAGCATGGAATCTCAGGCTCATAAATAAACCTGTTTCTCTTTTTCCTCATAAAATCATAATCGTTAATAAGTTTCCTGAATTCATCGCCCAGGACTGAACTTGCAAATCTCACAACGGTTAGATGCTTATTTTTAATTTCGGGTCTGAAGCCTCCGCTGAACATTAAAGCCAGTCCTGAGCGTAACATGGCATTATAGGCGTAAGTGTAGGCACATTCTTCGTCATCGTCTATGTTCCTTTTAGCAGTCTTTAGGTCAATATAGGCTCGTTTTATGAGATTTTTTACAGCCTTCCAGTCCACGGGACACTTCTTAATTAACCCCTCTCTTAAAAGATTTTCTTTCGAGTCTTTATAAATCATTCTCTTTACCTATCAACATTATCTTTGGATTTTTTAATAGTTCCAGCATGAAGCCACTTTTAGCTCTTTTCTTGGTTTTATACTCTTCCATGTAATAGATAGTTGGGTTTATTTCTCTCTTCAGTCTTTTTTCTAATTCCACAACCTTTTCGTTTAATAAAGAGGTGTCCGGGTTACCTATTATCATAAGGTCTATGTCACTGGTTCCTTTTTCGCGTCTTGTGGCAAAGGAGCCATAGATAAATGCTATCTTTATTTTCTTGACAGACGATAATGCTTTCCTCAAGCTACCTTCAACCCCTACAGTTTTAGAAACAATACTTTTCAGTTCTTTAAATAGGGGGTGTTTGGTATTAAGTGAATAGTAGAGTAGATTTCCTACTTTTTGAGTATTGAATAGGTCATCTTTTTGAAATTTTAAAAGCTCTCTGCGTATACTACCAGCAGAATAGCCTAATATACGCTGGAGTTCCCTTAAGTAATATTTCTGAGATGGATTGGTGAAAAAGAGAGTAAGCAAATCCTGTCTTATCCTTGATTTTGTAATGTATAAGCTTTCTAACATAACCTAACTCCTGTTTGAGTACAATTGTACTCAATATAGGATACGACATCAAGCCTTTTTTATTTTCCTTAATAATTAAACAGTAAAATATCTCTTCTTTCTCTCGATATCTCTTCTAATTCTTTTGTAAATCCAGATTTTGAAAAGAATCCATAATATTTTATTACTGCATCAGGAAATTTTTCTGCCTTTTTTCTAAGGTCATCCAGTATGTTTAATCCAATTTTTTTTGCTGTCCATTTGCATTCACAAAATAAAAAAGAGCCTTTATCATCAAAAGCAACAATATCAATTTCATGATTTCTATCCCACCATCGTCCGATACTTTTTGCTTTGAAAGGAAGTTTATTTACAATATTCAAACTCTTAAGTTTCTGAATACATATATCTTCAAAAATAAATCCTACAAAATTATCAAAATCTGGTTTTATTTTTTCTTTCCAGACAAAATCAATATCGCCTTCTTCTAAATAACTCATATTAGGGAAAATATACCTGAACCAGAACCTGAAAAATGGATCAGTGAGTAAATAAATGCCTTTCCTGGATTTGTGAGGCTTATCTTCAGTTATAGGGACTTCCCTTTTTATTATATGAAGCTCGCGAAGTACTGATAAATATTTGTTGACCTTGTAACGTTCTTTAAGACCTGTTTCTTGGACTATATCATTCAATCGTGTCTTTCCATAAGCAATTGCCTTTAATATTGAAAAATAGACAGATGGTTCTCTTAGCTCTTCTATAAGTAAAAATCGAGGTTCAATATAAAGAAATGCATTTTTGTTCATAATCTCTTCTTTAATATTTTGCTCTATAGTCTTTCTGCTGCTAAATCGCTGAAGATAAGCAGGGGATCCTCCTACTACAGCATAGCTGTAAACAAGTTCGTGCATAGAATAACCAGGAAAAAATTCATTAATATCTTTAAAATTTAAAGGCTTCAAAATAATTTGTCCGCTTCGCCTTCCATATAAAGGGCTTTTACTTCCCAAAACCTCTCTTTCCATAAAACTCATATATGAACCGCATAAAATAAGAAAGATACTGCTTGTTTTTTCATTCTCATCCCATATTTTTTGTATTATTGAAGGGAGTGCATTATTGGATATACAAAGATAGGGAAATTCATCGATTATGACGAGGGGGATAGTTTTGGAAAGATGATCGAAAACGTATCTAAAAAGAGCTTCCCATGAGTTGAAAGGTTGATTCTGAAGAAATGAGTCTCTTGTCAGTTGATAGATTTTTTCAGTAAATTGTCTTAATTGTTCTTGTTCAGAAGAAAGGTCAGATGAAAAAAACAGATGTTTTTTATCCTTAGAAAATTGTCTTAATAGTTCTGTTTTCCCGATTCTCCGTCTACCGTATAAAATTAATAGACGAGATCTTTTGATTTTATTTAAGCTTTCTAAATAATTAAGTTCAGCAGTTCTATTAATAAACATAGCAACCTCATATTTGTATACTTTAAAGTAGTGTACTATAAAGTATACAAAAAAGAAAGAAGAAAAAGGGGACAGATTTATTTTTCAGGATATTAGTTTAAATCCAAACTAATTTTCAAGGCTTTGTCCACTTTTTTCATCATCGAAATATCCAAACGGCCAAATCTTTTTACTATTCTCTTCTTATCGATTGTTCTTATTTGATCACATTGAATGATGCTCGGATAATTTAATCCCCCCTCTCCCTTATCAATCCAAACATCTGTAGGATATTGCTTATCAATTTCCTTTTGACTTGTTATAACCGCGATGATTGTCAGAGGAGAAAATTTATTTCCTGTATCATTTTGAATTACTAAACAAGGTCTTGTCTTTTTCTTTTCAGCTCCCTTTGCAGGGTCCAAAGTGACTAAAACTATTTCTCCCCTCTTTAATTCGTCACTCACTAAAGATTTTCTCCGTTTACATGTTTAAAATCTTCGCATATTTTGAGGTTCAATTTAGCCTTTGCTCTATACCCCTCTTCAAGTTCCTTCTCGAGTTTTGCCTTTTTGATATGACTAACATATTCTTCTGAGGCTTCACGAATAAATTTGCTAAAATCAATTTTTAATTCTTTCGTCATATAGTTTATTTCTGCCACTAATTCAATAGGAAAGTTAATGTTTTTTCTTACTGTTTTTACATCACTCACCGTTACCTCCGCCACACGCATAATTCGCATGTCTAATCTATACATCTATAATATGCACATAATAATATACCCTGTCAAGTCTTTTTTTTTATGAATAATTCAGGATATGTGCTATAATCCTAGAACATTAAAATGAGGACAATTGTTCTTCTTTTTGTTTATGTCGTAATAATCATTCTTGTAATTCCCGTTTTAATTATCCTCTATATTTTGAGATTGAAACTACCTGTCTTCTGGATAACCAAGGGAGTCCTCAAGTTCGGGCAGAAGATACTGGGTATTCGTCTTGAAGTCTCTGGCCTCGAGAATATAGACAAGAAAAAATCCTACATTTTCATGCCCAACCATCTTAGTATTCTGGACGGGCCCCTTATGGTGATGCTTATTCCACAACCAGTAAGGGTCATCCTGAAGAGGGGAGTTTTCAGGATCCCTGTTATTGGTCAAGTCATGAGGCACGTAAATTTCGTAAGCGTGGACCGCAGAGGTAAAAGAGGAGGCAGAGAAAGCATAGAAAAAGCATCAACGCTTATGAAGGAAAAAGGATATTCATTCCTCATTTTTCCTGAAGGGACACGGAGTTATGATGGCAGGCTTCAGCGTTTAAGACGAGGAGGCTTCTACCTTGCTCTAAACAGCCAGGTTCCCATCGTCCCTATAACGATAAAGGGGACATACGAAATCATGCCAAAGGGGAGCTTTTTTATAAAAAAAGGAAATATCAGAGTCACTTTCTATCCTCCTGTTTCTGTTCGAGGAATGGACCGGGATTCAATCCCAGTTCTTCTAAGCAAGATTCAAAGCACAATCCTTTCAGGTCTAAATGAATAAAATTATTTCATAGAAGCAGCTGACCTGATCCAGCAGAATATACGAGATAAAAAAACTTGGGGAATTCCTGAATAATTCTGGATAGTAAATGATAATGGTAAAATGCTATAATCGAAGAAAGGAGAAAACGTGAACTGTCAAAACATAATCAAAAACCTGTCATATATAATGGAGGAATTTTCTAAAAATAAGGGCTGTCTTTTTCAAAGCCTGGCCGACAGAATGTGTGAAAGCTTGAAAGCAGGCCGCAAGATTCTTGTTTTTGGAAACGGTGGGAGCGCAGCCCAGGCACAGCATTTTTGTGCAGAACTTGTAAACAAGTTTTTAATAGACAGGCCTGCTATTTGCGCAATCTCATTGACAACAGATACGTCTGCCCTGACTTCTATTGCCAATGACTCATCTTTCGATTATGTATTCAGCCGCCAAATAGAAGCGCTTGGAACTAAAGGCGATATTGCCGTGGGACTTTCAACAAGCGGCAATTCTCCAAACGTGATCGCAGCCATTAAAACAGCCAAAAAGAGAGGATTGCTAACCGCTGCTTTTACGGGAGAGGGAGGAGGTAAACTTGCCTCTCTTCCTGATTTCCTTATTGATGTGCTTTCAGAGGAAACCCCACGGATTCAGGAAATACATCTAATTCTGCTTCATCTCTTAGCCCAGAAAATAGAAGAAGAATTGAGTTAACGGCTACGCCAGAATCCGGCACGACGCGGTCGTGATTTGGATTCCCTGTAAGAGAATATTTCCTCCCCTTTAGAACCCATTTCGGGCACAGAAATACTCGTTTTTCTTGCGCTTTTATCTATACGGAAGGAACGTTTTGCAGCATAGAGAACTTCGTTCCGAAGTCCTTCCTCTGATATTTCTTCTGTAAATTTTTTTCTTCCTTCGACAAGGTCCTTGATATAAGTCTGGATTTGTTCTTCAGAATAGAATTTATGGACATTCCATTCCTCAAGGCTCTTTCCTTCGGCAAGCTTGATTTCCTTTGTTCCGAGTTTTCCTTTTTCATAGGAGTTAGTTCCGCGCAGATCGCCTCTTTGAATTTGGGACATGAGGCTGATCGGAACACGGGTAACTTTACGGACAAGCCTCTTTTTCGTTTTCCCATTCTCCTCAGAAGTCTCAATGATCTCTCCCATTCCTCCTGTGTTGTACTGCATAAATCTGACTTTTCCCGGATAATTGCTGGCAAGAGTCATTATGATATCGTAGAAACGGTTGACTTTTCTAGCCATGGAACCGACTATGAAAGGATCTGTCCCAACGATGCGCACGGATTCTCCAGCCTTGAGAGGCTGACTGGCAAAGCTGTGAGTGCTTTCCCCCCAGAGGTATGCAAGAACTGCCTGTTCAGGAGTTAGTTCCTGGGCAAAGTTCATTATGGTGTTCCTCCGTGTGATAAAGGCAAATACAATCCCATCCAGTTCTTCCAGCGGCGGGAGGTTTATGGTTTTAGAGAAGATGCCTACCGTCTTGCCTTTTATATTGACTTTGAGTTTGTTCCGCTGAAGAACGGCTCTTCCATTTGCCGTTAGGCTTTCATCCAGAAAATCTACATCTCCGTTGGATTTGATCATGACGTTCTCAAAGAGAGCGGTTTTATCGATTAAGGCATTATACATCGCTTCCTGATATTCTTGTTCAACATCTGTTTTCACAAAGAAATTGTTTTCTGATCCAAAGGCTGAACCATCTTTTCTCAAAAAGCATATATCATCTTGAGTTACTAACGTTTTTTCTCCCTTTCCATAATCGAGTCCCAGTTGGTGGCAGGACCAGGTGGATTTTCCTGTCGCTGTCAATCCGAAAAGAAAAACACCATAGGTTTTGAGTTTATTGTTGACATCTCTGACCGTAACAATCTTAGTTCCTGAATGAAGACCTATCATCCCCTGCTCATCGGCCATCCACATTGCCTGGCGGAGAAATCCTTTTTTATCCTCTCCTAAGTAGTCTGTTCCGAGAGCGACATTGATATTATATTCCGGTATAGCAAGTATTTGCTGACGGAGTGGGTGCTCTTCGGGAATGTGGATCATTGCAAATTCTGGACCGGGCCGTTTTCCAGGCTTAAACATGGTTGTTCCCCACATGAGCCCGATCCGGCGGTTAATGAGGTCTGCATCAGAAACATAGAGATTACACATAGGGTTGAATGAGTCATTTTCTCCCATCTGCCGCCTTATATGATAGAAAGGAAGTGTACGAAGCAGGTGGAGAACTTTATCCAGTTCTTCTGGAGCATTAGCAATTATGGATTTGTGAACTGGAGTCGGCCGCGGAAGCCTTACTGCTTCCCTGCCGAGGTAGACTGTTTTAGGAGCAATCCGGCTTGATATGGCTGATCTCCAGCCATAAGACCCGTATTTTGTTCTAATCCCTGTTTCTCTTGCCCGAGGTTCAAGCCATTTTAAATCTACTGTTTTTATATTAGGGCCTTTTAAAACTCTCTGAAGTTCCTCTGAAAACTTTTTATATGCTTCCTGGTTATAAATGCTTTTGTCCATTTCAATATGCCATTAATAGGATTTAACCTTAAGTCTTATCTTCTCCTGACACTATGCGCTTTATATCCTCTGCCGAAGCTGCTCCGCTGTTGAATAAATAGCAGGGTATGTTTTCTAGAATGCGCCTGAAGAAATTCTTTTGAAATTCCATTCGTTCTCCAGTTGCCACCAGAAGATGTGGGTTGTAATATGGTTGGCTTTTGGATGAGCCGATGTCTTTCTTGATTCCAAGGCTCTCACCATACTCAAGAGTGCGCAAAGCGTCTTCAGGGTCCATCTTTACAAAAGGTGGAGAGACCGCATCACAGCGAAGGATAAATATCCACCTGAGAACCGTACGTTTTACGTGTTTTGCCGGGCCTTCTATCCAGTAGGGATCAAGCATTGAATAGGAGCTTTTTGCTGCCTCATAGCAAAATGGGGAACCCCTGTCGAGTCTACAATCATCGAGCTGCAAGCACTTGTCATTTTGGCACTCTTCTTTTCGAGTAATAACATTTTCACATTTGCTGTTGTCAAAGAGAGGTGCCAATTTAGGGAGGGATTTCACTGTGTTTGTAGGCATGTAAAATTTTCTTTCGGATGAATCAGCCAGCGCTGTTCCTCCTGAAAAACGGACAAAAACAACATCATTAGCATGAAGACGAAATCTCTTATCCTGAAGCAGGGATAAAAACAGTTCGGTTTTTTTTGTTCCTTTTGGTCCGACAAGAATCAATCCATCTCCTTCCATGTCTGCAGACATCCCCCGGATCGTATGAACATTGAAAATCCTTTCAGAGACATCCGCAACAAGACCGAGAGCGAGGCTGCGTAACGGCCCGTAGTTGTCTGTATTAACAAGTATGCCTGTTTTAGTCTCAGAATTGTAAAAAGAGCGCGGTTCTCTTCCTGATATCCCATCTATGGCGTAAATAATGCCATGTGGTTCCAGGTCTGCTTCAAGCTGGGCTGGATACCAGTTCTCGACCCAAAAATCATACAGGTGGGACACATTTGTACGCAGTTGCACAATGACGCCGTTAATGTTTGCATTCCACTCAAAATAGTTCTCATAACCGATATGTGTTTCCATTTCGGATGTAAGCGCATCTCTCATCTGTACGGATATAGAGGAATCGACAGGGACGGATTTTTTTATCCGTGTTTGAGTATTGTTTAAGCGGATACGTTGGACCTTTTTGGCTGTCTTCAGGCGGGACAAAGCTTCAATGATTCTGTTCATGCCCTTTTCAAGGTTTTCCATGGATGTTGCATAGGAAATGCGGATATAATCATCACTGCCAAAAGCATCTCCAGGAACGACTGCAACTTTGGCTTCTTTTAGCAGGTAATAAGCAAGGCCGTAGGAGTTGCGGATCAGGACATTATTGAATTCTTTTTCGTAGGAAGAAGAAACATTGGGGAAAAGATAGAAAGCTCCTTTTGGCTTAAAACAGGAAATATTAGGAATAGATTGGAGTCTCATCAAGCCGTAATTCCTTCGCCTCTGGAATTCGGATACCATTTTTGAAATTTCATACTGGGGTCCGCTGAGTGCTTCCAGGCTTGCCCTTTGGGAAATCGAGCAGGCATTTGACGTTGTGTGGCTCTGAATCCTGGCCATTGCACTTATGATTTCTGAAGAGCCTGCCGCATAGCCTATCCGCCATCCTGTCATTGAATAGGCCTTTGAAACCCCGTTGATAATAACTGTTTTCCTTTTTATGTCTTCCCCAAGAGAGGCAAAACTTACAAAGTGAAAGTCGTCGAAGATAAGTTTTTCGTATATTTCGTCTGCAATAACGCAGATGTTTTCTTCCATAACAATGTCTGCAAGAGCTTCAAGCTCATGTTTTTGATATGCAGTTCCTGTGGGGTTGGAAGGGTTGTTCAAAAGGACGGCTTTTGTTGCAGGAGAGATGGCTGATTCCAACTGCTCCGGAGTAAGCAGAAAGCCGTTTTCTTCTTTGGTTGGGATGATTACTGCTTTCCCTTTTGCAAGTGAAACAGCATGCGGATAAGTGACCCAGTAGGGGGAGGGAATGATGACTTCATCGCCTTCGTTTACCAAGGCAAGCATAAGATGATAGAGGGCACTTTTTGCGCCAGAGGAGACAATGAGTTCATTTTTTTCATATGTCAGGCCCAGATCTTGTTTCATCCTGCTGATAATTGCTTCTTTTAACAGTGGGATTCCATCAGCCTGGGTATACTTTGTAAAGTTTTCCTCTATGGCTTTTATCCCGGCTGATTTCACATTCTCCGGTGTAGGGAAATCCGGCTCGCCTACACTTAGGTCTATAACGTCAATGCCTTCGGCCTTCATGGCCTTAGCTTTGGCCGTTACCTTTAGAGTGGGAGATTCACCGATTTGATTTGCTTTATCTGATACTATCATTTGTTCTTTCTCGTCAGATAATTAGTTTTCTTTTTTCTTTTCAGGCGTGAGTTTATCTTTAAAATATTTTTTCAGATCAACCCCTGTTAAGGACTCAACTACATCGGGCATCTGAGCAAGGATGTCTGCTACCTGAGAGGTTATCTTTGTTGCACCTGTCCCTTTATCTCCACCGACAAGGACGATTTTATCGACCTTTGACAGCGGTTCGGAAACAGCTCTTGCCAGCTCAGGAAGGCTTTTAAGATAGATTTCGAGGATTGCTGCCTGGTTGTATTTTTCCCATGCATTTGCCTTTTTTAGCATGGTTTCGGCTTCGGCCATACCTTTTTGTTTAATCTTTTCAGCTTCTGCCTGTGCTTCAAGCCTGAGAGCTTCCGATTTTCCCTTGGCCTCAGCCTGGATGCGGAATCCTTCGGCTTCAGCTTCAGCCTTTATCTGGTATTTACGAGCGTCTGCAGGTTTAATCACGCTGGAGTCGAGTTCTTTCTCCCTTCGTGTAATCTCCAGGGCTTCAAGCTTAATAGATTCTTCTTTTTCTATAAGTTTTACCTTGGCTTCTTCTTTTTTAATGTCTTGATTTAGACAAGAACGCTCGAGCTCATAAGCAAAATCTGCCCTAGCTTTCTTTTGGTTTACCTGGACTTGAGATTCTGCCTTTTTTGCTTCGTTTTCCCACTGGGCCTTAGCGATGAGTGCATCAGCATTAAGACGGGCAACTTCTCCTTCTTTTCTGGCTGCGGATGATTTAATCACTGCATCTTTTTCATTCTCTGCTTCTGCAATAGTGGCATCGCGCTTGGCTGCTGCAATTTGAGGTTTGCCAAGTGCATCAAGATATCCCTGCGTGTCGCTTATTTCTTTGAGGGCAAAGGAGATCAAAGTCAGCCCCATACGGGAGAATTCATTTTCCACAGATTTTATCGCCTTGTCTGCAAATTCACCTCTTCCCCTGTATATGTCCTCAACAGTCATGGTGCCAATAACAGCTCTCATTTTTCCCTCAAGGATAGTCGATGATATGTCGCGGATACCATCTTTCCCTGTACCCAAGAATTGCTCGGCAGCGAGGCGTATGGAGTTTTCATTCGAGTCGATTTTAACTTGAGCAGAAGCGTCTGCCATGATGAGTATTCCGCCATAGGTTAGGACTTCAGGAATCTTAATACTCAAGTTGATAACGTCGATTGGTAAAATATCAACTGTTTCTAAGAATGGCCACACGAATGTTCCACCACCCAAACGATAGCGGTAGCCTATTTTTCGCTTTGTTCCGTCAGGCTGGAGTACAGACCTTTTTCTTCCTCCGGATATAATAAGAACTTCATTGGGCCCGACTTTCCTATACTGCTTTGCTATAAGAATTGATAGTAAAACAAGGATAACAATTATGATTCCGATTAAAATTAAAATGGAGACAAATGTCATCATTACCTCCTTGAAAATTCGCCTTTAAATAAAAGAGGCGGTTTATTTAAACTTACTTTTCTAAGTTTCAAGTTGTATTATAAAATTTTATTTTATTTTTTTAAAGGTCTTTAACTATTTATACACAATCTTTCTCTGAAATAGTCAATTGTTCTTGTTAACCCCTCATCCAGATCAATTTTAGGCTCCCAGCTTAGTTTTTCTTTAGCCAAAGAAATATCCGGGCAGCGCCGTACCGGATCATCCGGCGGTAGAGGCTTATGAATGATTTTTGAAGAACTTTTCGTCAGGTGTAATATTTTTTCTGCCAGTTCAAGGATAGTGAATTCTTTGGGGTTCCCCAGGTTAAGCGGGCCAATAAAACCTTCTGTTTCCATCATTAGCTGAAGTGCTTTAATGAGGTCTGAAACGTAGCAGAAAGAACGCGACTGGCTTCCATCCCCATAAACAGTAAGAGGTTCTCCTTTCAATGACTGGACAATAAAATTGCTGATAACTCTGCCATCGTTTAAGGCCATTCTGGGACCATAAGTGTTGAAAAGACGGACAATTTTGATGTCGACTCGATTCTGGCGGTGATAGTCCATCATTAATGTTTCGGCCACTCTTTTACCTTCGTCGTAGCAGCTTCGGATACCAATTGGGTTGACATTGCCCCAATAAACTTCTGGTTGTGGATGTACTTCAGCCATCCCATAGATTTCAGAGGTAGAAGTAAGAAGAATACGTGCTTTAATTCTTTTTGTGAGGCCGAGCATGTTTATTGTGCCCATAACATTCGTTTTTATTGTCTTTATCGCATTATACTGGTAATGATAAGGGGAAGCAGGGCAGGCAAGGTGGTAGATTTTATCAACCTCCACAAAGAGCGGATGGATAATATCGTGACGGATCAACTCAAAATAGGGATGTGAAAACAGATGGCGGACATTATCCTTGCTTCCCGAGAAAAAGTTATCGATGCAGATGACATCTTTTCCTTTTTCAAGGAGAGATTCACATAGATGGCTTCCTAAAAAACCAGCCCCTCCTGTAACTAATATGCGATTCATATAATTTTCTCCTTAGCTGACAAAAGATTATCCGTAAGCCATGAAAAGAAGGCTCTTTTTTTTAAGCAGCACCTTCTGGACATGGATAAGTTCCTTTATCCCTTTATCGGCAAGCTCGAATAATTCATCAAATTGCTTCTTTGAGAATGGATTTTTTTCAGCAGTTGCTTGAATCTCTACGATTTGACCCGAGTCTGTTTCAATTACATTCATGTCAATATCTGCATTTGAGTCTTCTCTATAATCAAGATCGAGAAGCATGTTGTCAGCAACAATGCCTACGCTGACTGCACTTACCAAATTCCTCAAAGGCATCTCGTTAAGGATGTTTGCGTCCATCATTTTTTTCAGTGCAAGGGCCAACGCAACACAGCCGGCTGTGACAGAAGCTGTCCGCGTCCCTCCATCAGCTTGCAGTACATCACAATCAATGATAATTGTCCTCTCACCCAGAATACTGAGATCTGTTGATGCACGGAGAGCCCTCCCTATAAGACGCTGAATTTCCTGTGTGCGGCCAGAAAGTTGACCGCGTATTCTTTCGCGGACAGTTCTTTTTTCAGTGGCACGAGGAAGCATGGAATATTCGGCTGTGATCCATCCCTTATTGCTTCCTCTCAGAAAAATTGGAACTTTCTCTTCAATAGTGGCTGTTGCACTAACCCTGGTTTTGCCAATTTCTATAAGAGCAGAACCATCAGCAAAATCTATATAGTCAGGGATAATCGTTACCGGCCTCAGTGCATCAAAATTCCGATTATTAGTCCTCATAGTTATCCTTCCTGCTTGTAGAAATGATTATCAAGCAGACTTTTCCCATAAACACGGAAGCGTTTATATGTTTTCCCTCCCATCTTTTCCATTTCAGCCCTTACCTTCACATTTTCTTCCATCTCATGATGCGCATCTATCACTTCCAGGCCAGCTTCACTGGCTGACATAAGCATATTCACACCCATAAGTACGTCTATACCACGTCCACGGTATTTCTCTTTAACCGCACCAAGCAGTAAGTCCAACTGTTTCGTCTTCTTAACCTCTCTCAGGATTTTAAACAACCCTAAAGGAAAAAGTCTTCCCCTGGCTTTTTGAATGCCCTTAGTCATATCAGGCATTCCGATGACAAAGGCTACAATATCATCATCCTTTGTTACAACCTTTAAAAACCTCGGGTCCAGGACAGGCATGTAACGCTTTGCTAACTGTTCCATTTCCTGTTCATCAAGGGCAGCATATCCATAAACATTGCTTCCAATATAACATTCGTTCATAAGATTAAGCACTGGTTTTATCCACTTCTTGATTTCTTTTTTTTTACTGAATTCAACAATCTTGAAATTTCCATTTCTTTTTACTCTCTCGTAAATTCTCTTGTAAAATTCTGGAATCACCTTGGGAACCTCAAGCTTATATACAAAATAATCTATATCCTTCGTATATCCCTGTTTTTCCACAAGTCCAGGCATCCATTCAAAGTTATAATAAGTGGCTATTGTTGCACGATTCTCAAAGCCTTCTATTAAAAACCCCTCTGGATCCTGGTCTGTAAAACCATATGGACCGATGATCCTTGTCATTCCTTGTTTTCGTGCCCAGTCCTCAATATAACATAGAAGAGAACGGACCACATCCTCGTCTTTCCACGTTTCTAAATATCCAAACCGGGCTGTCTTTTCCTTCCGGCTGTCATTATACCGGTTGTTGATAATGCCCATTATCCTGCCGACAACATGTTTTTCTCTATAGGAGGCAAGCAGCAGAACTGTCTCGCAAAAGGAAAATGCTTTATTCTTATTCGAATTAAAGTATTTCCATTCATCCTGATAAATAGGATGAACCCAGTTTTCGCTTCCAGTATGAATTTTTTCAGGCAGGTAGATAAATTTTTTCATTTCCTTGTGTGTTTTTACTTCTCTGATTTCTATATCCATATTATCTTCCATTTTCAGTCTCAAAACGCATCTAATAATTTTCCTTATCTTACATGAGTGATGAATAAAACGCAAAAATAAAATTTTAATAATCAAATTTGAAATAGAGATTGGGGACCTTTAATTTTTAATTTTGGGGTTGACAACACCACTGTATAATTAATAGACTTTAGCATTAAATTTTTTTATACTCCACACGATGAAATCAAAAACTTTTCCGCATGGAACTCATCCTCCCGAGGACAAGTGGTTTACAGCAGATAAGCCTTTCGAACCCATGCCTGCCCCTGAAAAAGTCTATATTCCCCTCCATCAGCATTTTGGAAGCCCGGCTGAACCATTAGTCAAGAAAGGTGATGAAGTATCTCTCGGACAAAAAATCGGCGAAGCAAAATCCCTTTTTTCTGCATCTGTACACGCAAGCGTATCAGGAAAAGTACTCTCTGTAGACGGCTTTAATCACCCGCTTGGAAAGCCAGTTTTAACTGTCACTATTGCCAACGACGGAGAAGACCGCTTATCTCCAGAAATAAAGGGAGTTAAAGACCCTTTCTCTTTGGACCCGAATGAGATTTGCAGAAAGGTAAGGGAGGCAGGGATAGTGGGCCTTGGAGGCGCAGCCTTTCCAACCGCCGTGAAACTTGCCCCACCAAAAGACAAGCCCATTGACACAATCATCATAAATGGCTGTGAATGTGAGCCTATCCTCACAGCCGATCACAGGCTAATGCTTGAATATACAGAAGATATACTCAAGGGAGCAGAACTCGCCCGCATCGCCACCGGGGCCAAACGGATTATAGTGGGTATCGAAAATAACAAGCAGGATGCTTTCAATCTTTTCCAGAAGAAAACAGATGGCTTCCCTGCAGAAGCTGTTCTCCTCAAGACAAAATACCCCCAAGGGGCTGAAAAAAATTTGATTTTTTCCCTTCTAAACCGAGAAGTCCCAAAAGGCGGGCTTCCCTTTGATGTCGGTGTTGTGGTCCAGAACGTTGGAACAGCAAAGGCCATCTGGGATTCCATCAACCAGGGAAAGCCGCTCTATGAGAGAGGCCTCACCGTCTCCGGAGCAGGCATCAAAGAGCCTAAGAATCTGATCGTCAGGATCGGAAGTCTTTTCCAAAGCGTGGTTGATTTTTGCGGCGGGTTTGAGGAAGATGTGAATGTCCTGATAATGGGAGGCCCAATGATGGGCCTCACACAATGGACTCCAGAAGTCCCTGTCATCAAAGGAACTTCAGGCATCTTATCATGGAAAGAACCTAATCCTTCTTTTGAATACAACTGCATTCAATGCGGCCGATGTGCAGACCACTGTCCTATGCATCTTGTTGCTATTCAGCTCATGAAATATGTCAAGTTTGACAATTTGCCTGAGGCAGAAAATTGGGGTATCTTAGACTGCGTAGAATGTGGGTGCTGCCAATACTCTTGTCCAGCAAACATTCCGCTGGTTCACTGGATTCGTCTAGGGAAAGATAGAATTATAAGCATGAAACGCAAAAAGAGTGCATGATGACAAATAAAACATTTATTCTTCAATCATCACCTCACTTTAAAGATAAAGATTCAGTGCCAAAAATCATGTATGCCGTTATCATCAGCCTTACGCCAGCGGCATTCGCATCTTTCTATTTCTTCCGGCTCAGAGCACTAGTCCTGTTTGCACTCTGTGTGTCTGCCAGTTTGGCAACAGAAGCTCTTTTCCTCTGGGTAAGAAAGAAACCTATGAATTCACTCTGGGACGGATCTGCAATAATCACCGGGCTGCTTCTGGCAATGACTCTTCCTCCATCCTTGTCTTTAGAGCTGGCTGTTATTGGAGCGGTTGTAGCAATAGCTCTTGGAAAACAGGTCTTCGGTGGATTGGGGGATAATATCTTTAATCCTGCTTTGGTTGGCCGTGCTTTTCTCCAGACAGCATTTCCTGTTGCTATGACAACATGGATCTCCCCTGTCACACTAAAACTCAATACAGCAACCTTTGCTACTCCCCTTGGAAATTTAAAATTCCAGGATGCGGTTGCCCAGGGTGCCTTGACTCCTCTAAAAGACCTCTTCTGGGGAAACATTGGCGGTTGTTTAGGAGAAACATCAGCCATTGCCCTTATGCTTGGAGCTGCCTTTCTCCTCTACAAGCGTGCCATAAACTGGCGCATACCTGTTGGAATCATTTGTGCTTTAAGTGTTTTTACAGGAGTTTTTTGGCTTGTCAACCCGGACCAATATGCCTCTCCTCTGTTTCACGTCCTGGCAGGAGGTCTCCTGATAGGTGCTTTCTTTATGGCCACAGACATGGTCACATCGCCGGTTACCCAACTCGGCACCTGGATTTATGCTTTAGGCATCGGTGCCCTTGTCGGGCTGATGCGGCTTTTTAGCGGTTTCCCCGAAGGCGTCATGTTTTCTATACTCTTTATGAATATCTTTGTTCCGCTTCTTAACCGCTCTACTCGACCCCGCATTCTGGGAGAAAGGAGGAAAAAATGAGCCTTTCCTCCAGAATGATCATAGTTCTGACATCGGTCGGAATCATTTCTGGTGGATTTCTTGCAAGTGTCGGACATCTGACAAAAAACCGAATAGCGCTAAACAAACAAATGCAAATAGAAGAGGCTATCATCTCTGTTGTTCCGGGAACAAGCAGCAGTCAGAAATTGTATGAAGAAAAAGATTTCATCATCTATGCAGGAAAAGACAACAACGGAAATCTCCTGGGTTATGCTATCTACACCTCTGGAACAGGCTTTCAGGATAAAATCGAATTAATGTACGGGATAAACCCTTCTCTTACAATAATCAACTGTTTGACCATTCTTGAACAGAAGGAAACTCCTGGCCTTGGGGCTAAAATCACAGATAAAGAATCTTTCCTCAAGTACTGGGAAAACAGGGACAGCAGCGGCTCTCTCAGCCTGCACAAACCCGCATCGTCCTCCATTGAAGAACTCTCTCAAGCTGAAATCAATACAATCACCGGTGCAACAATATCTTCAGAGAAAGTGCTGCAAATCGTCAACCTTTCTTTAGAGCAGTTAAAAAGCTTGAAAAAAGATGGCAAGTTCGGAAGCGAGGGAAAAGATGCCAGCTAAAAGCATCGTTCAAGAATACATCAAAGGTTTATGGAAGGAGAATCCAGTCTTTCGCCAGCTTCTGGGCCTGTGCCCTACACTTGCAGTTACAAATGCTGTCATCAATGGTATTGCAATGGGTCTTGCAACAAGCTTTGTGCTGATATTCAGTTCTATCGTAGTGGCTAGCATAAAAAAACTTATCCCGAGTCAGGTTCGGATTGCCTGTTACATCGTGATTATCGCTACTTTTGTCACGATGGCCGACAGGTTCCTTCAGGCATTTTTTCCCCCTATTTCTAAAAGCCTTGGGCCTTATCTTCCTTTAATAGTTGTTAACTGCATAATCCTAGGCCGTCAGGAAGCATTTTCTTCAAAGAACTCCGTGGGCCGTTCTCTTATAGACGCACTTGGTATGAGCACAGGGTTTATTATTGCACTGTTAATTTTAAGTTCAATAAGAGAAATCCTGGGGGCAGGGACTTTCCTGGGACACCAAGTCATGGGGGCTTGGTTCAAACCCTGGATAATAATGATCCTTCCTCCTGGAGCCTTTATGACGCTTGGGATCCTGCTTGCTTTAGCGCTTTTCATTGAAAGCAAAACAAAAAAGAAGACAGTAAAAAGGACAGTATAGTGGAATTTATTCTTCTCTTCATTTCAGCGGTTCTAATTAATAATTATATTCTCCATTATTTTCTTGGAATATGCCCCTTCCTAGGAGTTAGTAAAAAAATAGACTCTGCTGTCTCCATGGGGTTGGCCGTCACTTTCGTCATGACTATTACCGCTGTTTTCACATGGATGATCAACCACTGGATTCTTATCCCATATAACCTTGACTACCTCCAGATTGTATCTTTTATCCTTGTCATAGCTTCTCTCGTACAGCTTGTCGAAATGTTTATCCGGAAGATTAGCCCTCCTTTATACCAGGCCCTTGGAATCTATCTTCCTCTTATAACAACAAACTGCGCTATCATGGGGCTTGCTCTTCTTTCCGCTATGAATAATTATAGTTTTGCAAAGGCGGTAGTCTTCGGGGTTGGCTCCGGCCTGGGCTTTACATTGGCCATTGTTCTTATGGCAGGAATCAGAGAACAGCTTGACCTGGCGGATGTGCCAGAACCCTTGAAAGGAGCTGGTATCGCACTAATCGTAGCCGGGATAATGGCCCTCGCTTTTCTCGGTTTCTCAGGAATGATATAAAAATGGAGTTCTTAATACCTGTTATTATCATGACAAGCCTGGGATTTCTTTTTTCCGTTGGGCTTGCTCTTGCCTTTAAAAAACTCAGAGTCGAGGAAGACCCTAAAGTCGCGAAGGTATCAGAGGCCCTTCCACAGGCTAACTGTGGAGCTTGCGGATACTCCGGCTGCCGTGCATTTGCCGAGGCTGTTGTTAAAGGAAACGCCCCTGTAAACGGCTGCCCTGTGGGCGGAGAAGAAGTGGCAAGCAGGGTAGCTGAAATCTTAGGAGTCCAAGCCGGTGAAGTCATCAAGAAAGTTGCGCGTGTGCACTGCCGCGGCACACGTGAAGCTGCAAAAAGCAGAGGGGATTACCTCGGCATAAGGACCTGTTACGCATCTCACTTAATTGGGGGGAACAAACAGTGTTCCTATGGCTGCCTGGGCTTTGGAGACTGTGTACAAGCATGCATGTTTGACGCCATTTACATGGGAGAAGAAGGGCTCCCGATTGTCATAGAAGACAAATGCACAGCCTGTGGAAAATGTGTTGATGCATGCCCCCAGAATATCATTGAGCTGCATCCAGTTTCTCAGAAAATCTTCGTTTTCTGCCGTTCTTTAGATAGAGGCCCTACAGCAAGAAAATTATGCAAAAATTCCTGTATTGCATGCGGTATATGTGTACGCGCTTGTCCCGAAGCAATAGTTATGGAAAACAATCTTGCTAAAATCATAGATTATAAAAAAATTAAACCCGAAAACATTCCAGCCATCGAAAAATGCCCAACAGGAGCTATAGGCTGTCTCAATAAAAAAAATGAATGATAACGGTTTGGTTATATCTGAAAAAGAAGGCATGGCTCAAGTAGAAATTGAATGTCTTAAGCCCTGCCATCACTGCTCTGTCAGGAGCTTGTGTATTGGACAAAACACATCAAAAGGAATTCTTTCTGCTCTGAACCCCATAAACGCACACCCGGGAGATGAAGTCACGATTGAAATCCCAGAATCTAATTACAGCAAAGCCCTGATCCTCCTTTTTGGAGTCCTCCTCGCTGCTTCTTTAATTGGTATGGGCGCTGGAAGTTTTCTATCATATTTGTTAAAATCATCTTCATCATATGCGAGCGTATTTGGCCTCTTTCTCGGTCTTTTTTTGGGAGGAATTGGTTTGTTTTTTTATTTTAATAGAAAAAACAAGGATTATCTTTATCCTGTTATAAACAATATAGCCAAAAAAGGAGATCAAAATGGATAGACGAGGTTTTTTTAAAACAATGCTGGCCACTCCGTTACTTACCCCACTCTTACTGGCATCAAAAACGACGCAAGGCAACTGCGAACTATATCTTATTGCAGACAGTCCCCAGTTGTTTATCTCCTTCATCCTGGAGGAATTGCAAAAGTACGGCATATCCACCGGACGGAATTTTACACTGCTTAACTCTCACCCCCAAGAGAACGAACTTAGACAGATCCTTTCTCAAAAAGGTTGGCAATATATACAGAACCCGTCAATGGCGGATATCGCTATCTCCTTTAGCTCTTTGAGACAAGATGCGATCCCTTCTTTTACCCTGGTCAGAAAAGGCGAAATCTGGGATATAAGATCAAAAAAACTTTACTCCCTTTGGAAAGAAATGAATGAAAACCGCAACCCATCTTCCTGCTTAACTATAGCATCATTGAAGGATAAGCCGGCGCGGCTTTTCCCCGGAGAATCCGTTTCAATCTTTAAAGACGGGCACAGGATAGAAACGGTCTCTTTAAAAGAGAGCCAGTCGAAATCTTTCTCGGCTAGAAAAGGGAAAATTACTGTTGTTGTAAAAGACAGAAAAGCCTGGATTGGGGAGTCTTCCTGCAGTCATAAAATCTGCCTCTATACTCCTCCTGTATCCTTTGCTGGGGAACGCATTATCTGTGCGCCAAACCACTTCCTCTTGGAAGTTCAGGGCAGGCATTCTATTGATACCGTTATTGGCTAAAGATCTACTCGTTCATCGACTCTATAATGTTTGTTAATCGGGCATGGCAGCATTTCATGTTTTCCTTGCTCTCCGCAAAAACACTTTGCATTCTTATTCTCTTTTTTCTTTTTCTTATACCAGGCTGTAGGACAGGAGAAAAATGGCACACTTCAACCTTCCTTTTCTTTGATACTGTCTGTGAAATAAAGATATTCTGCTCGGAGACCGCATCTAAATCCGCAGAGCAGGAAATTAAGCGCGTATTCTCAGAGATCGAAGGCCATTTTTCACCAGGAATCAGGGACTATGCCTCCCAGCCTGTTCTTGAGCTTTTCCAAAGAGCTTTAAATGTTTATCAAAACTCAAGCGGCTGTTTCGACATAACCGTAGCCCCTCTTTCCAAGGCATGGGGGTTTTTCAATGGTCCTCTTCATGTCCCTCCCTCAAATGAGATAAACGCTCTATTAAAACACATAGGAATGGATAAAATAAAAGAAGAGAATGGCAGCCTTGTTCTCCTCCCAGGAATGGAGCTTGACTGGGGCGGGATTGCAAAGGGCTACGGCATTGACCTTGCTTCGAAGTCCTTAATCGCAATAGGAATCATAAAAGGTTTTATTAATGCTGGGGGGGACCTGTTTTGCTGGGGGCAAAACCCGGATAATCAACCCTGGAAAATCGGAGTAAAACATCCACGAAAAAGCGGATTCTTAGGTGTGCTTTCCATCTCTGACCTTGGGACAGCAACAACAGGCGATTATCAGAGATCTTTCATTGAAACGGGTACTCGTTACCATCATGTTTTTAACCCCCGCACTGGATATCCTGCTAAAGGCAAACAGAGTGTAACAGTAATCGGGCCGGAAACTCTTCTCTGCGACGCTCTTTCAACTGCTCTATTTGTTAGTAATAAGCCAGAGATGATCATAGGAAAATATCCAGAATACGGAGCTCTCCTTATCGACTCTAATGGAAGGATATCAGTAATAGGAAAGCCTTATCCCTTCCAGCCCCTAAAATAATAGGATTTATTAATGATGCCTGGGCCAATGTCGCTTCCTACATGCACTCAAAATTCATCTTATTCAGTAATGCTTTTAATATATTCAATCCCTTTTATTATCGATGGTGAAGGGTTATAAATTTCTTTCTCGTTTTCATACTCAATTGAAAGGAAGCCACCATAATTCTGGAGGGTCAGCTCTGCAAGGACATCGTGAATATTTGCCTTTCCCTGCCCAAAAGGAACATCATAGGCTTCCTTGGTCCCGAATTCATTCAAGTCTTTTAAATGCACATCTAATATGCGGCCTTTCAGTAGTTTAACAGCTTCTACGGGGATAATCCCTGTGCGCATCCAGTGTCCGGTATCTGCACATGACCCAATGCACTCACTACAGTTTTTTACATGCTCAAGAACTGTCTCAGGACGAGCGTATTTTGAAGGCACAGGATGGTTGTGTACAGCAATGTTTATATTATATTCCCGAGCCATCCGATCAAGAAGAGAATAGTCATCATATTCAGGTTCGGTCACAATAGTTCTTATGCCCAGTGTTTTTGCGAAATTAAAAACCCTGCGCATGCTTTCCTCATTGTTTTCAAATCCTACAACTCCATAGCCTACTATCTCGAGACCCTTTTCCTTAAGGCCTTTTTTTACAAGCCCTATCTGTTCTTCATCAAGGTCGTGGCTAAATTTAACTCCGGGCAGATCCTTACTAAGCACCTGGTCGGGATAGGCCTGGATGTATTTTATACCGAGGTTCTTTACTTTTTCCAGTGTCTCAAAAAATGAAAACTTTCTGAATGTCCAGCACTGCACTGCAAAAGGGAATTTCTTTATTCGCACATGTTGATATCCAACGCTGGCAGTTTGTTCCTTTATAGCTGATTGTATCCCCTCCTTTTTTATGCCTTGTTTTTGAGTTTCCTCTGTACAAGCAACAATTAAAGCTGCCATTAATACAAATAGTAAAAATCCCTTCTTTTTCATGCCCTCCTCCTTTTAGGATCGTCCTTCATTTGATAGCTGAGTCCGGATGCGGGTTGGCCCTTGGATTCCATGTCCCTCTTGCCACAGCCGGGGTAAATGAATCCAGACCATGGGGAGGAAATAATATTGTCTTCTCCTGCTCAGCGCTCATATAAGCTGTCATGAGAAGTTCTGCCACATTTATTCCATCACTAAAATTTTCTTTAGGCCGACTGCCTTCTAAAAAGGACTTAACCATATGACGGTTCTCCTCGATGTATCCGTATTCACTTTCCTCGTTACTTACTACTGGCATAAGTCCTGTTTCAGCATTTTGTTTTTCCACCATGTCTTCACCAGCCTTTGCCTGTACTTTCCGGCTGAAAAACACTTTCAATACCGAATCCAGCGTGTCTATTGAAAGAGAATACTCTGGTCCCAGAAGTTCCATGCTTAAACGCAGCCCTGCCCCTACAAAACACCATGAAGTAGTCGTTTCAACAACAATTTTCTCTCCTCTTTCATCCTTGTATTCAATTATAGCACGGGCAAAATCTTCGGCAGGCCTGTTAATATAATCTGTTTTACCATTGCTGTTATTAGATAGAATTCTTGCATAATGAGGGCGCTGCCACTTTAAACACGTGGCAAAAGCTGATATCTTTACGGGTGTAAGAATGTTCCTGTCAGCTCCGGGTGGGGTTAACATAAATCTGGCCTCTTCCACAGAGTGACACATCATATCATTAAGGACTCCGCCTCCTTGAAGCTCTCCTTCCCAGAGCCACGGCATATGAGGGCCGCTGTGTTCTTCAGCCGCCCTTGCCAGATAGGGCCGACCTGCAATTGCCGCACCACGTGTCCAGATAATCTCTTTTCCCTTTAAAACGGCAGGAGCAAAAACCTGGTTTTCCAGATATCCGTCTAGAAGCTGAGCCTTTTTTGCAAGCTCAAGCATTTTCCGTGCTTCTATCACATTTCTGCCAAGCGGCTTTTCACAGGCGACTCCGATTAATTCCCCCATCCCCCGTTCAATGACCTCAGTTATCTCCTCCATGTTTTCAAGCCTTGTAAAGTTCGGTGAACATATCCATATTGCACCGATAGCAGGATCAGCTGCCATTTCTGTCACCGAACTATATGCTTTGGCTTCCCCAATATTGAGTTTTCTGGCCAGCGCAGCCGTCTCTTGCGCCGTCTCTTTTTTGCGGGAAACTATACCTAAAATATCCGCATCCCGTACACCAACCCAAGAACGAATATGCTTTTTCGCAATAAAACCTGCACCGACAATCCCAACCCCCAAGCGTTTTCTTGCCATTGTTCCCTCTCTCTCCTATGAGTTTATTTTAAAAACAAGCCCCCTCGTTCATCCTAAATTATTTTTCTCTTCACTGGATCCCATTCCACTTTGCGTCCTTCAAGAAAGGATTTCGTCGCCATGTGGCAGGTTATTCCTTCCTGAAAACCGCGATCAATACCACAGCTCGGCTTCTTTCCGTTTCTAATACAGTCAATCCACTCTTTTACATGAAGATGCGTTAAATCAATCTGCTTCCCGCCTCTATATGTGTACATTAATCCTTTCGTCGCAAAATACCTTTCTGTTGCTGAAGTAATCGTATCTATTTCTTTTGATCCAGGATGGAAAGAGAAGAGTGGCAATGAGGTGTCTATAATTTTATTTTTTATCTTTTCTTTATACCGCGTAGACTCATTGTCAGCATTTACCGTCAGGGTGCTCCCAACTTCCATGGAAGCATCGTGGCCCATGAAGATCCTCCCTCGTACCCGTCCGCTTGAAAGCGTGGCGCTGTATACAAGCGTTAAATTCCTGGAGGGATATTCAAAAACTACCTGGAATACATCAGGGACATCACGCCCATCTTTGTAGAAGTAAATCCCGCCCGAAGCTGTTGCTGATTTTGGAATACCGAGATCTAAAATCTGATTAACTGCATCATATTCATGAGAAAGCAAATCCCCGGAGAGACCTGTTCCATAATCATACCAACATCTCCATCGGAAAAATCTTTCCAAGCTGAAAGGCACTTTATGAGGAGCAGCTCCTTGAAATTGCTCCCAATCAATAGTTTGCTCGCTTGCCTTCTCATGAATTTTGTAAACCCAGGCACCATTGGGAGAATTTCTGTTTGTTGTTGTTTCTACAAGAGTGATTGCCCCGAGAATATTCTTATTAATTATTTCCTTGGCCTTGATAAATGTTTCTTGCTGAGGATTCTGATGTCCGAGCTGGAAGACAATATCACTTTTTTTAACTGCGTCAACTACCTTGTAGACTTCTTCCTCTGTACGGGTTATACACTTTTCACAGTAGACATGTTTCCCTGCATTTGCGGCATCTACTGTCATCTGGGCATGCCAATGATCCGGGGTAGCAATGATTACTGCGTCAATGTCCTTGCTCTGAATTAAATCCTGATAATGCAAGTACCGCTTTGCTTCCTTCAATCCCCTGCTTTTGCCTCCGGGGCTGGTGTCATTTTTAGAAGCTGCAAGGCCACGTTCCGCCCTAACATCAAACACATCGCAAACACCTCCCAGCACAACATTCAAATCTTCCTGATTTAAAAAGTTTTCCAATGCCTTATCCATCCTGTTCTTCTTTGCATCTCTTAGCTTTCTTTCTGTCCAGTCAGGATGTGCAAAACCTGCTGCTTTTGCAAGATACTCACCTCTGCCTCCGAATCCGATTATCCCAAGCCTTATTAACTCACCAGGTTTTTTCGTAGCGTTATATGGAGGAACTGCAGGCCTCTTTCCACTGATTCCAAGTTCATCAAGGATCTCTTTCCTCTTTAAATCGTCCAGCACTTTCTTTTTGTAAAGGCTATAAAAAAACGCACCGAATACAGGTATAGTAGCTAATCCTTTGAGAACATCTCTTCTCCTAATAATCCCTTTTTTTTCGGTTTCTTCTGTTTTCTTATCAGGAGTTTTAATGTCTATTTCTTTAATCATTTCGCCCCTCCAACTAATTCACTCAGGCTTCTTTTTTCTGGATATTAACCTATCTAATCCAATAATCTTTCCAGTAGGGAATGCCGTTAAAACAAACAATGCAAACATCTCGATTAAATTTTTATTCACGATTAAATAGGCTCCTTCTGCAGGATTCGTGTATTTATACCCAATAAACGGAGGATTACATATATAATATAAAAATAGAAGGACAATCGCTGAAATACTCGCAGTCCTTGTCATACATCCTGCAATCAACGCTATTCCTATTGCAATCAATCCCCATATATTTAAAAAATCAACTATCTTTAAAGCGGCCGGACTTGTTAAAATGGATCTGAACAAACCCGACAATACCCATTTTGACTCTGATAGATATCCAGCCGCCGACCAGTAGGGATTAACCAACTTTGTTATTCCTTCATATAGAAAGTGCCACCCAATTAAAACTCTCAAAATTACCAGTGCGCTTAACTGGATGTTTGTAAATTTTGACAGACGCCCATTCTTGTTCTCTTTTCTTTTCAGCATTATTCTCCCACCTTGTTTTGAATAAACCTAGGAAAGTTTTTATATTAGAAATAGAAACAAAGGCTTCCTTTTATATCTTCATTGGCATTAACACATACTTATATTCTACCTCTTCATCATTTTCTGGTTTAATTAATACGGCGCTGTTTCCATCCTTTAGTTCAAACCGAACCTTGTCTGATTTTACAATTGAAAGAAAATCAAGAAGATACTGAGAGTTAAATCCTACCTCGATTTGTTCACCGTCGTAATCAATATCAACCTTATCCTTGGCTTCTCCAATTTCAGGATTAGACGAGAACAGTCTTAGTTGGTCTTTTTCAACATAAAACTTAATTCCTCTTGATCTCTCTGTAGATAAAAGAGAAACCCTTCTAATCGCATCGGCAAATTTTTCTCTCGAAACAATCATCATGTTTTTATTATCGCTCGGGATAACAGCTTCATAATTTGGAAATTTACCATCAATCACTCTTGAAATAAGAGTTCTGTTTCCAACCCTGAAAAATAAATTATTTTCATCAAGGTCAAATTCAATAGAATCATTTTCAAATTTTCTTAATTCACTAAGAGTCTTTTTTGATACTATTCTTCTTATTTCGCTTTCTAAGTTCATATTGTCCATAGATACCGAAGTGTAAGCAAGTCTATGGCCATCCGTACTTACTAACTCCATAGTATCCTTCTTAAGCATCATTAGCGCACCGTTTAAATAGTACCTTTGTTCCTGTGTTATTGAAAAATATACCTTTTCTATCATCTCTCTTAATTTATCACTTTGGAGGAAAATCTTTTTTATAAATTTCGGTTCAGGAACTGGAGGGTAGTCTTCTTTGGATAAGCACAACACTTTAAATTGACTGTCACCTGCAGAAATCTTCATCGTTAAATCATTACTCTCTTCAAAAACAACTTCTTGCCCCTCTGAAATGGATTTAACTATTTCAAATAACTTCTTACCTGATACTGTTATTACCCCTTTCTCATACACCTTGGCTGGAAAATGACTTTTTATTCCTACCTCTAAGTCAGTTCCAGTAATTTCAACTTTATCCTCTAATACACTAATTAGTATATTTGCCAGTATCGGCATTGTGCTTCTTTTTTCTAGAATTCCTTGGAATATTTGTAGCTCCTGAAGGATTTTTTCTTTTTCAATTACAAATTTCATTTTTCCACCTCGCTATATTATATTATTATTATCCAATTATAGACAAAGATAAATAACAATAATTATAAAAGCAAATGAAATGTGAAAAAATTTCATAATAGGTTGATTCTTTTAGTAAATATAGTTAATTATTTTTTTTATTTCTCTGTTGAATTCTGGACTATCATTTCGCAGTTTTTCTATTTTTTGGATACTGTAAATAACAGTTGTATGATGTTTTCCACCGAATTTTTTTCCTATTTCTGGAAGAGAATTTTTTGTGAGCTCTTTTGATAAGTACATAGCGATCTGTCTTGGAAAGACAACCTTTGGGGAGTTATTTTTCGATTTCAGCTGGGACAACTTTATCTTGAATTGGTGACAGATGATGTTTTGAATTTTTTCTACCGTGATAATATTTGATGTGGAATCCAATAAGTCTTTCAATGCATCTTTAGTAACATCTAGGTCTATCTCTTTTCCTTTGAGTGAAGCGTAAGCAATAACACGTCGCAAGAATCCTTCAAGTTCTCTTACATTGGAGTGAACTTTATCTGCAATATATAAAGCTACGCTTTCAGGTAAAATGATTCCCTCTAGCTCTGATTTTTTTTTAAGGATAGCAATCCTCGTTTCAATATCTGGAGGCTTTAGGTCAGCAATTAAGCCCCATTCAAAACGGGAACGAAATCTTTCTTCAAGGTTTGGTATCTCTTTAGGTGGGCAATCGCTTGATATAACTATTTGCTTCTGGCTGTCATAAAGATGGTTGAAGGTGTGGAAGAATTCTTCTTTTGTTCTTTCTCTTCCTGCAAGGTAGTGTATATCATCTATAAGGAGCACGTCTATGCTCCGGTATTTCTGACGAAAATCAAGGATTTTCCCATATTGTAAATGATTAATAAGATCATTCATAAACTTCTCAGTCGTAATATATAATATTTTTAGTCCACGGATATCGTTTAGAATATAATGTCCAATAGCATTCATTAGATGGGTTTTTCCCAAGCCTGCACCACCGTAAATATAGAGAGGATTATATGAAGCAGCAGGGTTTTTAGCCACTGCGCTTGCAGCCGCATGTGCGAACTGGTTGCATGAACCGACAATAAAATTTTCAAAAGTATATTTAGGATTTAAATTAGGATTTAACAAAGAGCCATGTTTTGATTTTCTCTCACCTGGAGGCCGGCGGATGAATGAAGATGTCGTTTCTTCTAAAATGTATTTTATCTCATAAACCTTACCAAATAATTCTTGAGAGGATTTATTTATTAGTTTTGAGTAGTGGAAGGACAGCCACTCTTTAAAATAAGAATTAGGAACCTTTATGTAAATAACGTCGTCTTCCGTTCCTATATAGATAGTAGGATCAAGCCAGGTTTCGTAGCTGTTTTTATCAATTTTATCTTTAATATTATCTTTGATTTGTAACCAATAGTTAAATTTATCTTGTTGTTGCATTTTTATAATTAAGATTTCCACACAATTTTCCACAACTGTGGAAAACCTTAAGGTTTTGCTGGTTGCCGATTTTGAGGAGGCACGGGTATAATAGCACTCCCATTTTTGGATTTCAAGAAGTTTATATCAATTTTTTTAAAAGTCGAAACCAATCCAAAATTTTGTCTGAAATTTTCCAACAGGATCAAACTTGAGAGGGTTAGAAAAATCAGGAAATTCCAGCCTCTTTACAAATTCTATATGGAAAGGCAGCCCCAAAAAGAAAAATTGGAAACCGAAACCGTAGGATCCTAGAGCATCAAAAAATCTGTATTTAGGAAGTCCGTATTCATCAGTTCCAGCATATGAGGCAAATTGAGCGGAGTATCCTTTTAGTTTTGAACGGGAAACATCAAAGAAGAGAGTCCCTCGAACAGGCCCAATTTGTCCGATAATAGTATTGGCAGCGTTTATGACAGGGAATCGGAATTCAAGGTTTGAATACCAGCCCTCATTTCCGATAATACTATAGTAATAAGCTGATCGCACCTGGTTGTTTCCTCCAAAATAGGTGATATATGGATTTTTACCGCGGCTGACGAAACAATTTATACGAAACGCCAGGAGGAAATCGCTTCCGATATTGAGATACTTCCGGTAGTCCGCTTGAACAGTTGTATTCCGGAGGAAGCTACTTGAAATCGGAATTCCCTGCGTTACACCAAATCGGAAAGTATTGCCTGCTGTCGGGCCATAGTATTTGAAGTGAGTAGTTTCCCCTGTCAAAGAGAGAGAGGCGGAAACCATGCTTCCATTCCAGAACATAGAATAGCCACCGCCCCCATAAAATTGATTGAGGTATGGGTCGTAAAAATCTTCTTCGTAGTGATTGTAAGATAAGGTTCCTTGTGTTCTGTAGTACAGGCTGAAAGGATAATATGCGCTGACGTTTATTCCTGAGATTTTTCTCGTGGCAATAGCGTCTCGGTATGACAGAAAGTTGAAAAGAGAAGGGTTAAAGTAATAATAAGAAGGGTAATAAAAGATAGTATACTGAAAAGCTGATGCCATGTATTGCAGTCTGTTTTTTTGATTAAGATAGGAGAAATAATAAGAGCGGAAATTTCTTACCTGGTAAGCTGTGAGCGAAAAGGTATAGTCTCTAAACAGATCGGAAAAAGAGAGGGAAGAGCCTCCGTATATTGAACCATCTGTTGAAATAATAGTATCAACAGGAGGTCGGCCTGTAAGATATAATTTGCCCATGCCTTTATGAGCTTTAATCTTTTTCTTGTCAATTTCGAAAGTCACTATGGGTTCAAACTTCTTGAATTCATCATCAGGTGATTTTTCAGCAAAAGAGATGTTTTTCTCGACTTCTCCTTCGAGATCGCTCTTGAAAACTTGAAATGACCCCTTGTTGAATGAAGAAAATATTATTGTTTTGGGGCTTTTCGGATGAGGAAAAGGAAAAAAGTTTCCCGTTGTGACATCTGTATAGCGTTTGAGTTCGCCTGTTTTCAGGTTTAAGGAGTAAATATTGAATGCGCCTCGAGTATCGCCAGAAAAATATATTTTTTCTGAATCTCGAGAGAACTCGGGTGTGATTGTATTAGCCCTTCCGAAAGTAAGTTGGGTCTTATTCTTTAAATTGTTTATTGGGGACATAAAAAGTTTGTCATAAGTATCGAGATGAATTGTATAGGCAACAAACTTTCCGTCAGGCGAAATGCTGGGAGCCTTCTCAAAGACATCGTCTTCTGTCATGTTAAGGATTTTGCTGTTCTTAAGGTTTATTTTGAAGATATCTGGGATTCCGTTTTTGAATGCAGTAAAAAGAAGTTCTTCTTTCTCAGGGAAAAAACAGGGGGATGCGGGTTGGTCGTAAGGAATCTTAATTGCTTTTAAGGTTTTTCCTGTTAATGCGTTTATAATATAAAGGGAATGTTTCTGTCCTGCCCGGCCGAAGAAAGCAATCATGTCTCCATCCGGAGACCACGAGAGGTCTTTTCCTTTGGACGAATCGATTTCCCTTTTAATGTGTTCGTACTTAAGTGTATAGCCCTTTGTGATGTTCTTGATAACACTTCCGTCCTTTGTTGAAAGAAGAACAATATCGATGTCGCTGTCCTTAACATTATAAGTGAGGATGGCAACTATATCTCCTGATGGAGAAATAGCATGAGAAAAGGAGAAGTAATATGGATTTAAAGGGAATTCAGGACCTATGGGAATGCTGTAATCTTCAGGGTTTTCCCTTAAGAAAAAGGGTCTGAATCTGTTACGCAGGTATTTTTTGAATTCGTAATTAAATTCTTTGTGTTCTATGTTGAAGGCTCTTTTTATAGAGTTAGTTTTCCCAACGAGAGAAGAGTTCTTCATTGAATGCCAGAAGGACTGGATTCCATTTTTTCCGTATTTGAACTCAATAAATTCATATATTGCATGGCCAAAATCGTAAGCTGGATCTCGAGGCAGCAGGTATTGAGAATACAGCTCTCCCTTTTTGTTTATTTCTGGAATCCTGTCGTTTAGAACGCTGTCGCGTAAGATTAATGAGGACCAACAGGACCAGTTGTGTGTATTATACTCTGAAAAACCTTCCATAATCCAGTTAGCAGGTTGAGAAACTGAATAAAGCATGCCTCCCGGACTTCCCCAGAGAAGGTCGTACTCAAAGATGTGTGTCAATTCATGTTCTACAAGGTCTTGGAGTTCGTCATCAGGCATATCTCCGTGCAGGGCAACGCGGTAAAGGAGGGGTTCTGCTACGCCCAAGACTCCCTCTGGCATCTGAAAAAGATTTGTCTGCTGGAAATCAGTTGTCGTGGAATAATAAAGAAGGGGCACTTTGGCGGAAAGATCGTGCTTAATGTCATTACTTATTCTTTTGTATGCGCTTTCGGCTAATTCTGCAATTCTTTTTAGAGTTCGGACATCTTTGGAGTAATAGTAAATATCGAAATGATCCGTATCGTAGTAGTCCCAATCAAATTTTGTATAAAGGACTTTATTTTTCCCGTAGTAAGGGAAATATATGAATTGTGAGAAACCAGAAGATGCCAAAGCAGTTAAAAGAAGGAAAAATGTGATATGTTTTATTAAATTTTTCATGCTTTCTCCCTGTTTAATTTAGTTGGAAATAATATATCTTTCCTGGGTTCTTTTAGTGCCGAGCATATGGGCGAAAAGCTTATCCTTGAGATTCTTAACAAGGTCAAAGAATGCGAAATAGGCAGTCTGGTTTGGGTTTTTATAGGATTTTGTTTCTTTAAAATTTCTTTTGTACACAATTTTTCCTGTTTGTGTGTCAATGAGATAAACCTCAAGATGAAGAGTGTAAAATTTTCTTTGAGCGAATTTAGATTCTGATGGGAATGGACTTTCCTGCTCTTTCTTTAGTTTCTTTATAAGGGCCTTGCGGGTTTCCTGTGAGTATTGGATGCTTCCCGTAAAAAGAACGGATTCTTTTTCGTCGACGGAAAGATTTTTCCAGAAATCCTCATCCTTGAAAATGTCTTCTTTCTCTAAAGGAACTTTCTTTGAGGAGATTTTATTTTCAAGTTTTTGCCCGAGTTCGGTAGCAAAAAAGTCTTTTAGTTCGTTATTGATGTTGAAATTTTTTGTTTCTTCTTTTACAAAAAAGTCGGCAATGATAATTTCTTTAAATTTGTCGAGATTAACAGCAGGTTTTTGAGAAACTTCAATTCTTGCTTTCCAGTATTCATTTGACGCACAGGAAGAAAGCACCAGAATGATAACTAAAAGAATGAACCTATTTTTTTTCATCATCGGTATTCTCTCTGGATTTTTTAAAATTTTCATAGTTTGATTTGATATGCTTATTTCCCGGGCTGATTTTTAATGCCTCGTCGTATTCTTTTTTTGCTTTATCCAGGAGCCCTTTTTTTTCATAAGCCACAGCAAGGTTATTGTGTGCTGATGCAGAATTTGGATTAGATTTTAAGCATTTTTCCCAGCGGAAGATAGCTTCATCCCACAAATCTTTTTTAGCGGCCTGAATGCCAAAACTAAGCTGGTTTTGGGTAAGAGAAGAAACACAGCCGGAAATGACAAACATAAGGGGAACAATCAGAATAATAGAAAATATTGTTTTTTTGGTCATTTTAACTTTTCCATCTTAAAGTTACTTGTTATTCTTGCTTTCGTCAAGTCCTCCTGGGTTATTCATAAAGAATGCCGACACCAATATTTATTTTCCATGAAACGATCAGAACTAGTTTATCCTCTATCATATCGATAATATAATTTAAATATATTATCAGCAATTATGACCAATTTGGGTCGTTCTTTATAGAAATCTCATGACTACTTTATCCTTCATCTTTTACATAATTTATTATAAGCAATTTTCGTACCAAATTGGTAAGGCGGGATAGCAAACTTATCGCGTTTTATTTGTTATTAAAAGAGGACACATGCTTTAAATAATAATTTTCGGATTTTTTATTTCAGCCTGATTGATTGTTTTTCTCTATATGGTTAGATCGATGGTAAGTTGGATCGGCTCGTAAATCATGAAAATTAGGTATTGGAATTTCATTAGAAATATGGTATAAAAGATTTCTTTAGCGAGACATACAATGCCGAAAGAATGTAAGATTTGTGGAAAAAAGCCTGTCTTCGGACACAGCGTTAGTCATTCACATAAAGCTTCTAAGAGAAAATGGAAACCGAACCTGCAACGTGTTAAAATTCAGACTGAATCTGGGGCAAAACGTGTTTGGGTTTGCACAAGATGTATTCGTTCGGGGAGAGTTCAGAAAGCTCTTTAACCTTGACTCGTGAATAACCCACGTTAGGTTATATTAACTTCTTTCTACAGAAAAAACTTCTTTTGTTCCAGAAATTTTCTTTATTATATTTTCAAGATGTTTTATATCTTTAATTATAAGAGTAAACTTTATCTCTGCTCTATTGTTAGCAAAAGTAATCACTTCAGCCTTAGTAATGTTTCCCCCAGATTGGGCAATGGCGGCCGTAAGCTTGGCAAGGACACCTGGTGAATGTGTGCTTTTTATTAGAAGCTTTCCTTTGTAGATCCCATCTGAGGCATCGTCCCAGGATGCCTCGACCATACGGTGTTGGTCTAATATTTCTTTCTTTATTAATGGGCAGCGTAAAGAATGTATGGTTACTCCTTTTCCAGAAGTGATATATCCTACTATAGGCTCACCTTTAATTGGGAAGCAGCATTTGGCAAGGTTGATATGGAGGCTTGCAATATCTTTGACCTGAATGCCAGGTCTGGGTTTTTTGGTTACTTTTGATATGACTTTTTTTAGGACGGGTTCTTTTTTGTCTGAAAGGTTTTCCACGGAGAAAAGGTTTTCCATGAATTTTTTGTCAAGGACGACTTTCCCGAACCCTACTAGAGAATAAAAATCTTCGATAGCTTTAATCCTGAAAGGTATTCCTTGTGAGATTTTTCTCAGGAGATTATTTTCTTCCAGTATGCTTGGATGAATAGTATACTTTTTTAACGCATTTTCCCATAGTTTTTTACCGAGTGTAGTGTTTTTAATATTGTCCTGCAGATTGAGCCCGCGTTTTATGTGGTGTCTTGCAGTTGAAGTAAAGGCAGCATTCAGCCACTCTCTTCTGGGCGTTTTTTCAGGAGATGTTAAAATTTCAATGATGTCACCTGGCTTGAGAATGGTTTTAAGAGGGAGGAGCTGTTGGTTAATTTTTGCATTTGCTGCATGCATGCCGATCTCTGAATGGATTTTAAAAGCGAAATCCAGGGCGGTTGCGCCTAAAGGCAAAGTGATTACCTTCCCTTTGGGAGTAAAAACATAAACCTCTTCAGGAATAAGATCTGTTTTAAGGCTCTTAAGGAATTCCCGGGGGTTTTTTTGCTCTTTGTAGAGCTCAGATATTTCCCGCAACCATAAGATTCTTCTATCTTCTTTCATGATAGACTGAGGGGCTGTTTCTTTGTATCTCCAATGGGCAGCAATACCGTTTTTTGCAATATTATTCATGTCATATGTCCGGAACTGAATTTCGATTGTCTGTTTTTTCTCTGTAATGATTGTTGTATGAAGGGCTTGATAGAGGTTTGACTTGGGCATAGCGATAAAATCCCGGAATCGAGGGGGCAGGTGCGGCCATTTTTGGTGAACAAGGCCCAGTGCAGAATAGCATTTTTTAACCGAATCTGTAAGAAGTCTTAATGCCATAAAATCATAGACCTGGCCAAACTCGATATCCTGCTTAACCATTTTTATGTGAATACTGTAAGGTCTTTTTATTCTAAATAATATTTTTGAGGGGATATGATTCTCCTCCATTATTTGTTCTAAAGTTTTTTTGATACTTTTGAGTTCCTTTTCGGCTCTCTTTCTTTGAGGATTAACAAGGGAGCTAATTTTATAATATCCTTCAGGGTCCACATAGCGAAAGGAAAGGTCTTCTAGTTCTGCTTTTATCTGCCCCATGCCGAGCCGGTTTGCAATAGGGGCATATATTTCTAATGTTTCTTGGGCAATTTGTTTTTGTTTTTCTTCAGGCAAAAATTTCAAAGTTTTTAAGTTGTGGATCCTGTCGGCCAGCTTAATAAAAATGACTCTCAGATCATCAGTCATAGCAAAGATGATTTTCCGTATGCTTTCAGCTTTTCTAGCTTCCTTAGAATATTCGCCGAAAAGGCTGATCTTTGTAACCCCTTCGACCAGATGGGACGTTTCTTTACCGAAAGCTTCCTGAAGTTCCAGGGGAGTAATATCGGTGTCTTCGAGAACGTCATGGAGTAGGCCTGCAGCTAAAGTTGTTACATCCAATTTCATGTCTGCCAGCATGTTGGTTACTTCTAGAGGGTGGCTGAGATAAGGCTCGCCTGATCGGCGGATTTGGCCCTTGTGAGCACGGGCTGCGAAAATATAAGCCTTTTTAAGGAAAGTAATGTCTTTATCATAATAGGAGGAGGAAAGTTTTTCTAAGATGTCGTCGAATCTAATCATTTTGGTTGCTACAGCCGTTGGGCTTAATGTAAAAAGAAGCAATTAAAATCATGTCAGCCTGCAATAGAACTGTTATTCCGCTCCTTTTCAAGGATCCAGTTTACCGCATTCAGCAAGTCCGGGGCAATATAAGTGGGTTTTATCCTTAGAGACTTAAGTTTTTTTAATGATTCCTGGCCGTAACCTGTAAGAAGAAGTATGGATTTAGCCTTTATATTCAAACCGAAAAGAATGTCTTCCACTTTATCTCCCACCATATAAGAATTTGTTATGTCAATATTTAGTTCTTTTGCTGCCTTGTGAGCCATTCCGGGGTTGGGTTTGCGGCATGGGCAATCCTTCCTATATTTTGGATTTATTGAAGAAGGATAATGGGGGCAGTAATAGATGCCGTCGAAATGTGCGCCATGTTTGGCAAAAGACAATCTCATCTTTCTGTGAATTTCATGGAGGGTTTTTTCTTTAATGAGGCCTCTTCCAATGCCAGACTGGTTTGTAACTATAACTGCCAGCAATCCTCCTTGGTTTATTTGCTTAATGGCCTCAAAGCTGTAAGGGAATATTTCTATCATGCTGAAAGAATCAGGATATCCTACATCTCTGTTGATAGTGCCGTCCCTATCGAGAAATACTGCCTTTTTTTTCATTTTAAATAGGTTAGGCAAACTTTGTAAACCTCTGCAGGCTCTATTTGCATCATACATCTATGGTCGAATGGGCACTCTCTGTATGAGCACGGCCAGCATGCGACATCTTTCTTGATAAAAGAAGCAGGCTCTTGGAATGGGCCTGTAACACGAGGATCGGTCGGCCCGAACAGTGAGACTATCGGAATGTTTAAAGCATTGGCCATATGCATGGGGCCAGAGTCGTTTGTTACAAGAAGACTACTGTGGCTTATTATTCCTGCTAGTAAGCGGAGGTTCGTTTTTCCAGCAAGCAGTGTTGGTTTCTTTGACATCTCAGAGGCAATGGATTCACCAAGGAAGGTTTCGTTTATAGAGCCGATGATTAGAATTTCCACGTCATTTCTCTGCTGTAACATGCCGGCTAGCTTTGCATAGTTTGAGGGGGGCCATCTTTTGGCAGGGCCGTAAAATGCTCCTGGATTGAATATTATTATGTTTTTCTTAAGATCGACCCCAAAAGAAAGAAGCATTTCTTTAGAATCTCTTTTCTCTTTTTGTGTTAATGGAAGGCTCAATTTGGGAGGGATTGTCTTAAATCCCAAGGCTGAGATCAAGTCTAGATATAATTTGACTTGGTGGGAATATTCCTCTTGGTTCTTTAAGGCTACTCCCTTTGTCAGCAATATCTGCCTGCTGTCTCTAATGTACCCCCATCTTTCGGGGATTTTGGCCCTATAGAAAAGGAGGGCGGAGGAGAAAGAATTGGTAAGTAACAAGCCGGCGTCAAAGTGAAAATCTTTCAATTTGCGGGCGGAATTATTTAGATTTTTTAAGTTGGTCTGGCATTGTATGGGAATTATCCCTTCAATAAAATCGAATGATGTGAATAAGTCTTTAACCCAGGATTTAGCAGCAATCCATATCTTGATGTCAGGAGTATTTTTGCTTAAACTCTCAATTGCAGGTATTGCAAGGATGGAATCCCCAATCCAGTTTGGTGCTCGAACAACAATCTTCATGGGCTCAATTTTATTCGCTTAAGAAGAACTTGTCAAAGAGCCTAGGGCCTGAAACAGGTTATTATAGGATCATTGTCTGGCCCAGACTTCTTGGTAAGTCCTCAAGAAGGCCTCGGCTAATCAGCACTTTTACCCTTAGAGGGAGGAGATGGCTTCTTGTCTTTTGCAGATTCTTTTTTGGGTTTTTCTGTTTTTCTTGATTTCCTTTCTTTTTCCCCTTTGTTGCCGTAGTCATTGACGTACCACCCACTGCCTTTAAAATTTAGAACAGAGGCAGATATGATTTTTTTTAAATATCCACCACATTTAGGGCATTTTTTGTAAGGTTGGTCGCTGATTTTTTGGATGATCTCAAAAGATGAGCCACATTTTGTGCATTTATACTCGTATAGGGGCATTTTATACACGGCGAGAGATTAAAATATTGGATAGAAGCAAAAACTATTATATCACAGAACTGGCACAAAGCAAGTTTAATGAAAGATTATGGCTTCAAAGATAAAAATATCTGCTCCTGATTTCCATGCATTCTCTGGCAGGCCGGCTTTTAAGCATGTATTTTGGAGGAAATCCAGCCTTGACCAGCGGTTCTCAACAGGGACTTGAGGTAGAAGCAAGCCGTGGTTGTTTCCTTTGGAGATGAGGAGGCCGTGTTTTCCGACCTTGATAACGTCAGGGTTCTTTATTTTTTTGAGTGGTGAGAGTACAGAAATTTCTATTTCTAGGTCCTTTAGTTCGGGCGGAGAAACCGGGACGAACCTGGCATCCTTACAAGCGGCATAAATTGAAGCCTGTATAATTGTTTGATACAAAGGCATCACAGGCTCAATAAATCCGATACATCCCCTAAGGCGGCCTCTTTTTTTTATAGTGACAAAGGACCCTTTGTTAGATAGGAAGTTAGGATTTTGTGTTCTGTAATCTAAAATTTTGTTTTCCTGGACAAATAGATTAATGGACGATTTGGCAATGTTCAGAAGAGCCTTTTTTTCTTCTGATGACAGAGAAAACCTAATGTTAGTAGATTCAATGGAGATAGAAGCGGCCATATATCCGACAACTTGAGATTCAGGGCCTCCCGCCAGAGATGAATCAGCATAATTTAAAATATTGACCTTAGCTTTTCCTAACTTTTGAGCGTAAAAAAGGGCTGAAACTACCCCGCCTCCTCCGCACAAAATGTTTTCTCTCTGTTCTAATTTTCTTATTAGAGAGTTTGTTTTAAAGGATTTGATGAGCGAGATTGTCTGGGAATCGACCTCATTAGCCCTTTTTTTTGGCAGATAATGCGACATGTCTGTTGAAACAATAACCAGAGCATTTTTATTCTTAAGGCTTTTTACTAAGGCATTTGAGAGGCGGGAGATAGAGTTTTTTGAAGGGAATCCCATAACAATTGGAACTATCTTGGCATGAGGGAGAGTTTTCTGGATAAACGGAACTTGGACTTCTACAGAATGTTCTTTTTGATGAGCTTGTGGGATGTATTTGTAGCCAGAAAACTTGGAAAGTTCCATGGCAATGGCGTCGTCAATTTTCGCCAGCCCGAGAGGTGTTTCATACCCACCACGAGGATAAATCGAGCATCCTTCAAATCCGTAATTATGGGAGGTGCCGATTATTATAACTGTTTCGTAATCCTTATTCTGGATCGTACTGTAAGCGTAAGCAGCGACTTGTCCTGAATACAAATATCCGGCATGTGGGGTAATAAGAGCCAGGATTTTTCCGGATACGGGGGACTTTCCTTTCGTATTCAGCAGGAAGCGATCTATCTGTTTGGAGAGCACCTCGGTTTGGCCATCATAGAATTGTCCTGCCCAGACAGGTTTTCTTATCCCTTGAGAGCGGCCAGAAGATGAAAAGCAGATGAAGCAAAAAAGAATAAAAATAGATGATTTTACTTTTTTCATGGCATCGGCATGTAATTTGATCATGGAAAGTTTATTCCGAGTACACGAAAAAATCAATACCTGGATTATTCATAAAAATTGCCGATCCCATTATTTAACATTGATGAAATTTGCTTATCAACGTGATTTTTCGCAATATTAAGAATGTTGCTTTCTTTGTTAAATCTAATTTAATAATAATCGGCATTCTTTACCTTACAGGCGAGCCGATCTTACCGCATCTGCTTCGTTACAGCACATTCGTGGTGAAGGACCACAACTTCATGCGCTGTGCCTTGCATCTGCAGCAAGCTTGGCTCGTGAATAACCCACGTTACCTGGATTATTCATAAAAATTGCTGATAGAATTGTGAACAGACATAAGGAATGTATAAGAAAATTGGCTGCTGAATATTTTAGCTCTTTTCCTCTAACTCTTCCTGGAAATCCGGGATCTTGGACACTATTTTCTCTTGGCCTAAATAAAAGCCAATCAAAAAGGCCGAAGAGGCGAGAAATAGAGTAAAAAGAGATTTAATAATAGTCTTCATTATAATATTCTCTTTAAATTTTCACTTAAATTAAAAGAAAAGTCAATAACTGAATGGAGAAAATATTAGAAAAATCATCTTATCTAAATAATCTTTCGGCATTCTTAATGAATAACCCAGGTTAATTATTGACTAGTTCAAAGGTCGAAGATATAATAAATATTTATCCAGATAATTTGTAAAAGGTGTGAAATGAACCTGGGAATGTACGGGATTTTAATTGTTTTTAGTTTGTTTATTATACTTTTAATTTTTTTCCCGCGGCTGTCGTTTTTTGGAAGAATTGTCCGGTCGCCTTTTTATCCTATATTACACAAGAAGAAGCACAAGAAAATTGAGACGAGTGATTACGGATTCTCTCTTGTGGATGACAGTAAAAAAAAGGAACTTATAAGGCCAAAAAAGAAATTGCAGGATGTAAAGACACAAGATTATGGTTTTAACCTTACTGCGAGTAAGGAGGAACAAAAGACTAAAGGGGAGAAAGGAAAAGAAAAAACATCAGAAAATAATGATGTCCAAATGAATTGAAAAATTCATTCATGCAAATTTAGGAGATGGATATTGAGCCGCTTAAAGATTATCTGGTCCTGGCTGTTATTGATTTTTCTTTCGAACTGTATGCCTTCGCATGTTTTGCGTTCTCCTTTCCCCGCTCAGCTAGAAAGAATTGAAGGATATGCTTCACTGAAGGTCACAAGCAGTCGGGAGTCGGCCCGGTCTAAATTCTCATTCTTGTTTCAGCTTCCAGGCCAAGGGCGGATTGAGGTTTCTGATTTCCTTGGAAGGATGATTTGCCAGGTTATCATTGATAATGGAAATGCCTTTTTTATTGTCCCTTCAGAGAGAATATTTTGGCGGGGGAAAGAGGAAGAAATAATTGACAAATTTTTAGGAGTCCGGCTGGACCTGTTTGAGATAGTATGTCTATTGACTGGACGCTGGCAGGGCAGCCTCAATGGGTGGATATTTGACAAGGATACTCTGGGAAGGGTCAAGCAGGGCAGGAGAAAAGACCTAACCTTTGAAGTAAAAAAGTTTATCAACCATACTTCTTTAACCCGGCTTCTTGTTTATAAGCAACCATTTAATGAAGGCCGCCTGAAGATTATCAACATAGCTTTTAACAACCCTGTTAAGGAGAACCTATTTTCCGTAGGCTTTTTAGAAAGGTTTGAACAGAAAAGTTGGGCAGAAATTATGGAGATTATTGACAATGAGAATTAAGTCCTTTGCCAAGATAAATCTTGGATTAGAAGTCGGGGAAAAAAGGGGGGATGGATATCATGAGATCAAGACATTATTCCAGTCGATAGATTTTTATGATGTTCTTGAATTCTATCCGGATTCTTGTGGCAAGATCTTGCTCATAGGAGATGACGACGAGATTCTATGGGGAGAGGACAATCTTATTTACAGGGCCGCGGCCCTTCTGAAGGAACGCTTGAGGGTAAAGGAGGGAATTACAATCCGGGTGTCAAAGAATATTCCTTCTGGAAGAGGATTAGGGGGGGGAAGCAGCAATGCGGCTATGACGCTTTATGCTCTTAATAAGATCTGGAGGCTTGGGATAGAAAGAAAAGAGCTGATGGAGCTAAGCCGCCAGATTGGCTCTGATGTTGCATATTTTCTTCAGGGGGGATTGTGTGTGGGATCCGGCAAGGGTAATGATGTTCGTTGCCTTAAAGATTTTCCTCCTCTTTTCTGCCTTTTGATTTTGCCCGGAGTTTCAATCTTGACAGCCTCTGTTTATAAACAATATCGGTTATCCTTGACTTCAAGCGGCAAAGAAAGTAAAATTATCGGGTTTTTAAGAAGCCGAAATTTAAGTGTGCTAGAGAACAGTTTAGAAGAGACAATATTTAAGTTATATCCTCAAATAAAGGCCTTTAAGAGCCTTTTGCATAACGCGGGGGCAGAGCTTTCTTTAGTAAGTGGCACAGGCTCTGCTGTTTTTGGGCTTTTTCTGGAAAAAGAGAAAGCTAAAAAGGCCTTTGAGAAGATAAGAAAGGAGCATTCATCGCTTCTTGTAGAGACAGTGGCACGTGAGTTCTATTGGGACAGCTTGGGAGCTGGGGTGTAGCCAAGCGGTAAGGCAGCGGCCTTTGGAGCCGCCATTCGGAGGTTCGAATCCTCCCGCCCCAGCCAAAGATTAAAAATAAGATAAGCTTCTCTTAAAGAAAACCGATGAGGAGATGAGATGAAAAGAACGAACAGCATGAAAGTTTTTGCAGGGTCTTCTAACCCGGCTTTGGCAAAAGAAATTGTCAATTACTTGAATATTAATGAAGGAAAGTGTGTTTTAGAAAAATTTAGTGACGGAGAAATCCATTTTTACATTGATGAAAATGTGCGGGGTGAAGATGTTTTTATTATTCAAGCGGGTGCTCACGAAGCCAATTTTCATATTATGGAGCTATTCATTATGATTGATGCTTTCAAGCGGGCATCTGCAGAGAGAATTACAGCTGTTATTCCTTATTATTGTTATGCCCGCCAGGATTGGAAAGACCGGCCTCGAGTACCCATCTCTGCACGGCTTATTGCAGATTTACTGGAAGCTGCAGGTGCTGATAGGGTATTAACAATGGACCTTCATTCTCCTCAAATTCAAGGATTTTTCTCTATCCCTGTTGATAACTTGATGGCAGGCCCGGTGCTTGTGAAATATATTAAGAGCTTGCACTTAAAAAATTTGACAATTGTATCTCCGGATGTGGGCGGTGCGGGTAGAGCTAGATGGTTTGCAAAAAGACTGAGGGCTCATTTGGCCATCATTGATAAACGGAGGCCAAGTCCAAATGTCGCCAAGGTACTTCATGTTATTGGTGATGTTAAAGATCGAAATGTGGTTGTCCTTGATGATATGGTTGATACTGCCGGTACTCTTGTACGGAGTGTCGAAGCCCTGAAAAGGGAAGGTGCGCGGAGGATTTTTGCGGCGTGCACTCACCCTGTTTTGTCTAGGGGGGCGGTAGAGAAAATGTGGAATTCGGATTTGGAAAAGATAATTGTTACAAATACGATTCCATTGAAAGAAAAATGGAAAGCCAGTGAAAAAATGCTTGTGCTTTCAGTTGCAGAACTTTTTGGAGAGGCCGTTCGGAGGATTAACAGGGGAAGCTCTGTAAGTTCTTTGTTTACGTAAGGAGGAAGAGGACATGAGTTTTATGATTAGGGCAGAAATGAGGGAAGTTTTTGGGAAAAATGCATCACGTCGGCTGAGAAAGGAAGGGAAATTACCTGCTGTTTTTTATGGGAAAAATATCCAAAATGTTTCTCTCATATTGGATAAAAAGGAGATCTTTGACGTTTTGAAGTCTGAAACTGGGGAGAACACAATTTTTAAGGTTTCTTTCAATTCTAAGAAAAAAAATGCAATGATAAAAGAATTACAAAAAGACCCTGTTACTGATGAATTACTTCATGCGGATCTTATCCTAATTGCAATGGATGAGGTTGTAAATATTACAGTTCCTCTCGTTCTTATCGGAGAGGCTGTGGGAGTAAAGGCAGAAGGAGGGTTTGTTGATTGTGTTAATCGTGAAATTGAGGTTGAGTGTCTTCCCAAGGACATTCCCGAGAATATAGAAATTGATATTAGCGATCTTCATCTACACCAGTCCATCAAGCTGGATGAAATTTCTCCTCCTAAGGGAGTAACAATTACAACTGACCCCCAGTCAGTGATAGTCCTGATTCAAGCTCCTTCTAAGGAAGAAGAAGTTAAAGAAGTTGAGGAAGTTGAGGAAGTTGAGGAAGAGATTACAGAAGAGAAGGAACCAGAAATCATCAAAAAAGAGAAGGCCGAGGAAGAGAAAGGAAAGAAGGGGTAATCTTTGTGGATTGTGGTTGGATTGGGAAATCCAGGGAAACGATATTCCCGGACAAGGCACAATGCCGGTTTTCTTTTCTTGAAGAGAGTTGCCAAAGAATGGCAGGTAAGACTGAAAAAGAGGATGTATTCATCTAAAGCTAATATTGTAGAAAACAAGCAAGGGAAGATTCTTTTAGCTGTCCCCCAGACATATATGAATAACAGTGGTCTTGCGGTTGTGCAAATTCTTGAGGGAAGAAAAGTGATGCCAGATCAGCTTGTTATTGTTTATGATGATCTGGATATTCCCCTTGGGGAAATCAGGATACGGAAAGAAGGAGGGGCAGGAACTCACAAAGGGATGAACTCTATTATTCATGAGATTAATACGACTCAATTTCCACGGATAAGGATCGGTATCGGCCCATTAACTCCTCATGTTGACGCCACAGATTTTGTGCTTTCCTCTTTTGATGGAAGGGAGATGGCAAAACTTGAGGAAGGCATGATGAAGGCTAAAGATGCGCTGGACTTAATCCTGTCGGGTAAAATCGAAAAGGCTATGAATTTATTCAACATAAAAGTTAATTCGAATTAGGTTGCCTGCCGATAAGGATTGATAATTGAATCATTTGCTTTATAGAGAAGATTTGCTTTATAGAGAAGAATAAATTAAATTAAAGAAGCTCCTTGTTCCTTCTTATAAAGAGAGAGGGAGCTTTAAATCCATAAGGAGGTATTGATGAATCGATACGAAACAGCATTCCTGATAGCCTCTAACCTGTCAGAAGAAGAGAGGGAAAATCTCATTCAACAGATGGAGGATATCGTTGCCAAAAAAAAGGGAAAAATGCTAAACGTAGATAAGTGGGGCAAGAAGAAGTTAGCTTATCCAATCAAGAAATTTGAGGAGGCTTTTTATGTTTTTTTCCTTTATGAAGGAGAATCGGATATTTCTGGTGAGCTTGAACGGCGCTTCAAACAAACAGAAGCAGTTATTCGTTATTTAACCGTAAAAAAGGATACGAGAGAGAATATCCGGAGGAAGAAAAAACGTGTTTCTAGAAAAAGAGAATACGTAGCTCCTGTGCAAAGGAGAGCAATTAAAAAGCCGGAATCCCCTGATAAGGAAACTGCCAGTGAAGAGGCAGGCAAAGAGGAGATAGAAGAATGAGAAGAGAACAGAGAAGTGAAAAAACACATTTCCGGAAGTATTTCCCCCCCAAGACGAGAATCTGCCGGTTTTGTGAGAGGAATGTGAGAGATATAGATTATAAAAAAGTAGAAATTCTCCGCAGGTACGTTCCTGAGAGAGGGAAAATTACTGCAAGACGTGTTTCCGGGACATGTGCATTCCATCAGAAAAAACTGACTGTAGCCATAAAGAGGGCAAGACTCCTGGCTTTGCTTCCTTATGTTTCGGATTGAGAATTAGCATTCATATTTGGAGGGAAAATGAGAGTTGTCCTTAGAGAAAACATAGAAAATCTTGGCAAGAAAGGAGATATTGTGCGTGTGGCTCCCGGGTATGGAAGAAATCATCTTCTGCCCAAAAATTTAGCAATTGAAGTCACCCCATCTAACATGAAGATGATTGAAATACAGCAGCATGCCCTTAAAAAGGGATTAGAGAAAGAAATGGTGTCTTATAGAGAACTTGTCCAGAAAATCAACCTAGTAGAATTATCCTTTATCAGGAAAACGGGGGAGAAAGATGTTGTTTTTGGTTCGGTTAGTTCATCAGATATAAAAGAAGCTCTTGATAAGTTAGGTTTTGATATTGAGAAAAAGAAGATTTTGTTGGATGAGCCTATAAAAAGGCTGGGGAATTATTCAGTGCCTATTAAGATCTTTCAAGAAGAAAAAGCAGAGATAAGGATAGAAGTGATTAAGGAAAAAGCAGCTGAAAACAAAGGTGAAAAAGCGGTAAAAGAAACCGGCCCCGAAAAAAAAGAAGAGAAGAAAGCTGACAAAGAGAAAAAAGGGGAGCCCCAAAGTGAAACAAAAGTAGAAACTACGAGTGAAGGGAAAAAGGAAGAAATTTCTTCTGTAAAAGAGGCTAATTAGGGGGGAGCCCTGAGTTTTTTACTGTGAACTAAGACAGTCAGAGGAGGGAAAATGGAATTAGACTCGATGTTCCTGAAAAAAACACCGCCTCACAGCATTGAAGCTGAAAGAACTGTATTGGGAGGAATTCTTGTTAATAATAAGAGTCTTAATGTAGTTCTGTCTGTTATCTCCCCAGAAGATTTTTATAAAGAGGCAAACCGGAAAATAATAGAAAAAATTATTTTATTAGTTGATAAAGGACTACGTGTTGACCTGCTGAGTCTGGCTGAAGAACTAAAAAAGGGAGGCTACCTTGATGAGATTGGAGGGGCCTCTTACCTTTCATCTTTGATGGATGGAGTACCAAAAAGTTTAAACATAGAATATCATGCGCAGATAATTAAAGAAAAGGCTCTTTTAAGACGACTTATTCTATCTTCTGCAAAAATAATTTCGTCAAGCTATGAACAAAGAGAGGATGCAGATCAACTTTTAAATGAAGCTCAAGCTGCAATCATTGAAGTTGCGGAACAGCGGATAAAACCGGGTTTTGTTCCTGTTGGGATGTTAACTCAGCCTGCACTGGAAATGATTGATTCCATACGCGGTCGGAAAGAAGCTGTTACTGGAGTGCCTGCAGGCTTTTGTGACCTTGATGCATTGACTTCGGGTTTTCACGGTTCTGAGTTTGTTGTAGTTGCGGCAAGGCCATCAATGGGAAAAACAGCATTATGTCTGAATATTTCCCAGCATGTGGCACTAAAAACGGATTATTCAGTTGGGTTTTTTTCGCTCGAAATGGCTAAGGAACAGGTTGTTCTCCGACTGCTCTGTGCTGAAGCTCAGATAGACTTAAAAAAAGTCAGGACAGGTTTTATCGGAGAAAGAGAGTATGAGCGCTTAAGACTTAGTGCGGAAGTTCTTTCTAGAGGAAAAATATTTATTGATGAGAGTGCGGCTTTGACTGTCATAGAAATGAAGTCTAAGGCAAGGCGGCTGAAAATGGAGCAGAATCTTGATTTGTTGTTTATCGACTATATACAGTTAATGCGCCCTGGAGCGAGATTTGAAAACAGGACTCAGGAGATGTCTTATATCTCACGCTCTTTGAAAGAATTGGCCAAGGAACTTCGTATTCCTGTCGTGGGCATTTCTCAGCTAAGCCGAGCTCCGGAAAAGGGGCGAAGCAAACCAATACCCCAACTATCAGATTTGAGAGAGTCAGGTGCGATAGAGCAGGATGCTGATGTTGTTATTTTTATTTATCGCCCTGAGTTTTATAATCCTGATGACGAAAGGACGCGCGGAATAGCTGAAGTCAATGTGGCCAAACAGAGGAATGGCCCTACAGGAAAGATACGCCTCGCTTTCATCAAAGAATACGCGCGATTTGCTGATATGGAATTCCGTGTTTCTGAAGAGTAAAAATGTTCTTTCGAAAGCAACTTTTCTTTTTGAGCTCATTTTTTCAGCAGCTTGGAGAAGTCTGGCTGCTTTTTGTCAAAACATTTAGGAATGTATTTAAAAAGCCCTGGGAAAAGAAAATATTTATTCAACAGCTTGAAGAAATAGGAGTTCGTTCCCTTCCCGTTGTTTGTCTTACAGCTGCTTTTGGAGGCCTTGTTTTTGCTCTTCAAGCCTATATAGGGTTTCACAGATACATAGGAGGTGGCACAGAAGCTTATACTGGAGCGGTTATTACGCTCGGCCTTTCAAAAGAGTTAATTCCCATTTTGGTAGGCTTAATGGTATCCGGAAGGGTGGGATCGGCTATGGCAGCAGAAATAGGGACCATGAAGATCACAGAGCAAATTGATGCTCTTATCACTCTTGGTGCAGACCCTACCCGCTACCTCGTTGTTCCAAGGACACTGGCGTGTTTGATTATGCTTCCATGCCTGACGTTTATAGGGGATGTTATCGGCGTGATTTCAGCCTATTTCTATAATGTTATAATCATGGGGGTAAATAGATTTATTTACGTAAAAAACACCATGATTTACCTTGAAGGCTGGGATGTTGCAAGCGGCCTTATTAAGGCGGCAGTTTTTGGTGTCATCATTGCGATTGTCGGTTGCTGGCAGGGTCTAAAAACGGAAGGAGGCGCAGCCGGTGTAGGACAGGCAACAACGAGAACAGTTGTTATTTCAAGTATATGTATTTTGATAATAAATTTTTTCATGAGCAAGGCTCTTCCTGCTACTTTGGGTGGATGATTAAAATAGTCGATTTGCACAAATCTTTTGGCGAGAATAAGGTCCTTCAAGGTGTAAACCTTATTGTTAACAGAGAAGAAACTCTTGTCATTATCGGCCGGAGCGGATCCGGCAAAAGTGTTTTAATAAAGAATCTAATAGGCCTTATGAAACCTGAGAGAGGTAAAATTTTCGTTGACGGTGTTGAAATGACCTGTCTTAACGGAGACGAGATCCGTAAAATCAGGAGAAAATTTGGGATGCTTTTTCAGGGGGCAGCACTTTTTGACTCCTTGTCTGTGGCTCAAAATGTTAGCTTTGGAATGGAAAGATACAGAGATTTCTCAAAGGATGAAATACAGGAAGTTGTTAAGGAAAGCCTGGAAAGAGTCGGCCTGAAAGGAGTGGAGGATCTCATGCCGCATGAGTTGAGCGGCGGGATGAAAAAAAGAGTCGGCCTGGCTCGGGCGATTGCCTACCGACCTGAAATTATTCTTTACGACGAGCCATCTACAGGCATCGATCCGATTAGAGCAGATGCGATAAATGAGTTGATAATAATGATGAAAGCTAAACTAGGGGTGACCTCGATTGTCATAACTCACGATATGGTAAGCGCTTATAAGGTTGCAGATAGAATCGCCATGCTTTATGATGGTAAAATTGTTGAAACAGGAAGGCCTGAAGATATTAAGCAGTCTGAGAATCAAATAGTTCAGCAGTTTATTCATGGGAGTTCGGAAGGGCCTATTAAAAATTGGTGAAAGTAGCCTGTAAATGACTTATGACGATACGGCCTTTAAAATTACGGAGAGGAAGTTATGAAGAGCGAACTTAAAGTAGGACTTTTTTTTGCTGCAGTTCTGGTTATGATTGCAGTTATCATATTGGTGGTAGGCGATATAAGCAATTTATTTAAAAAACCGGGATACTCTCTTTATTTGTATTTTGATTCGGCTGTTGGCTTAGAGAAAAGAAATGTCGTGAGGTTGGCTGGAGTAAAAATCGGCTATATCGATGATATCAGGCTAAAAGGCAGCAAAGCAGAGGTTGTATTAAGCATCGACTCTAAAGTGGGGATTAAAAAAGGTTCAAGAGCGAACCTTGCAGCCCTTGGTCTTTTGGGAGAAAAATACATAGAAATAATACCTGGAAAGGGTCCGGGGATTATTCAGCCAGGGGAGACGATGGAGAGTATATCCCCTGTCGGTTTTGATCAATTAGGTCCGGTATTGTTTTCTGTTGGCGATGAAATCAGGGAATTGGGGAAAAATTTAAGAGAGCTAGTTGGTGAGGAGAAGACAAAAGAGAATTTTAAGGAGACAATCCAGAATTTATCTGCTCTCGTTGCTGATTTAAAGGATGTCTTTGGGGCAAATAAAGGGATAATGAACGAAAGCCTGCAAAATTCCTCCAAGGCAATCCAGAATTTTGACCAGAGATCCGAGAGAATTTCTCGGAATCTGGATGAGCTGATTTCTGTTTTGAAAGACACCGTTGAAGAGAACAGGGGTGATGTCAAGTTAAGCCTGGAAAATATTAAGGAATTGATATCAAGGATTGAAGAGTCAGTGCAGCTCTTAAATGAATCTTTGAACAAAATAAATAGTGGTGATGGAACATTAGGAAAGATGATTCAGCAGCCAGAACTGTATACAAAGACTGAAGAAACAGTGCAAAGCCTTCAGAGGGTTATTCGTCCTGTTTCTTCTTTTAAGGCATGTGCCGGCCTGGAATTTGGTTATTATAGCGAAAGCAATATGATGAAGAGCAAGCTTATGCTCAGCTTATGGTCGGCATCAAAAAAATATCTATTTGCTGAGATTATACGGGACCCGTGGCAGGACATTTTTACTTATTCTCTGCAGGGAGGAGTCCGCTTGGGAGCCCTTTCCCCGAGAGCCGGGATCGTGGAATCGAGAATGGGAGCAGGAATCGATTGTTATATTCTTGGGGACAGGTTAAAGTTCAGCTTTGAGAGTCTTGACTTTAACCGTCATCCTCGCCCGCGTCTCAGGGTTTGGGCGAGGTATGCTGCCTCGAAATATTTTTATGTACTTTTCGGTATTGATGATTTTACATTGGCTCCTCAGAGAGAATTATTTTTTGGTTTAGGACTGGGCTTGTGATGAAAAACAAAACAACTTTTATCTGCCAGAACTGCGGCTTTCATTCTCCGAAGTGGCTAGGCAGATGTCCGAGCTGTGGGGAATGGAGCACTTTAATCGAAGAAATAGAGGAAAAATTCCCCGAAGAAATTTCGTTTTCACCATCTGAACCACGTCTTTATGAAGAGATAAAGGAGACGAAAAAGAAAAGAATAGAGACAGGGATTGAGGAGTTAAATCGAGTTTTGGGGGGTGGGATTGTACCTGGTTCTCTTGTGCTGATTGGAGGGGCACCGGGGATAGGAAAATCTACACTGCTTCTTCAGGTAAGCCGGGATTTTGCCACTAAGGGTGAGAAAGTGCTTTATGTCTCGGGTGAAGAATCTCTGGAGCAGATCAAGCTGCGTGGGGATAGGCTTGGAGTTAAGGGTGGAGAGATGTATCTCTTGGCAGAAACAAATGTAGAAAGAATTATTTCTCATGCTGAGAAACTGAATCCCCTGGTTTTCGTCCTGGATTCAGTCCAGGCAGTTTTCTCGTCAAAGCTGTCTTCGACTCCGGGAACAATCAGCCAGGTTCGGGAAGTGACCAATCAGGTGTTTCGATTTGCAAAGAAAAACGAGATTTCATCTTTTCTTATCGGCCATATTACGAAAGAAGGCTCACTGGCAGGCCCTAAATCCCTTGAACACATTGTGGATGTAGTGCTTTACTTTGAAGGAGAAAGAGAACATAGCTATCGCGTACTCCGTGCTATTAAGAACAGGTTCGGTCCTGTTTCTGAGCTGGCAATATTTGAAATGTATAGCCGGGGTCTTAAATCGGTTCAAAATCCATCCGCTTTTTTCTTGAAAGAAAGGCCAGCTGGTGCAGCGGGCAGCGCAGTTGTCTGTACTATTAAAGGGTCGAGGCCTTTATTGACAGAAATTCAGGCGCTAGTTTCTTCCACATTGTTTACCGGAAATCCGAGAAGAATGACAATAGGGCTTGATCATTTTAGAACAGCCATGCTTTTAGCTGTTGTGGAAAAAAAACTTGGGTATAGTTTTGGAGGAGAAGATGTTTATATTAATGTTGCGGGAGGATTGGTAATTAATGAACCTGCCATGGATTTAGGTGTAATAATAGCGGTTGTTTCCTGTTTGAAAGATAAAGCGGTTCCTCCTCATTTAACAGTTTTTGGGGAAATAGGGCTGAGCGGAGAAGTGCGTTCTGTGAGCCAGCCCCTGGCGAGGGTTAAAGAAGCGGCATCCTTGGGCTTCAAGACTGTTGTTCTTCCCAAGGCAAATTTGGAAGAAGAAAATATGCCGGATATAAATTTAATAGGAGTTCAAAATATTAAAGAAGCATTAAGAAATATTTTTTAAGGACTATAACATGGGTATTTTTGCTTTTAGGTTAGTTGTTATTGTGTTAATCACATTAGCGGGGTATTTTTCCCCTCCTTTTCATTTGACGCAATACTATGGGGCCCTTATTGGGTTATTATTAAGTATAGGATTGATTTATCTTGAGACAAGAATAAGGAAAAGTCAGTTTAAAGTAATCTGGGGAACCACCTTGGGGGTCATGGCTGGGATTCTTTTCGGCTGGTTGTTAGGTTTAATTTATCAGACAGTTGCTGGTGACGACTCGACTACGGCATTCATCAAGATTTTTTGTCTGGTCATTATGCCTTATATCGGGTTTTTAGTGGGTACAAAAAAATTTGAATGGTTTGAGCCGGCCAGCGTATTACGCTTTTTTAAAGAGAAGAGTACTGGGGAAAGCTATAAAGTACTTGACACAAGCGTGATAATTGACGGCAGGATAAACGATATTTGCAATACGGCTTTCATAGACGGAACGCTTATTGTTCCCCAGTTTGTTCTTAAGGAGCTTCAGTTTATTGCGGATTCTTCTGATCCGATTAAGAGACAGAGGGGAAGGAGGGGGCTTGAGGTTTTGGATCATCTCCAGAAGTCCTCTCAGGTGTCTATTGTGATTTCTGAAATCGATTTTCCTGATGTAAAAGATGTTGATTCCAAGCTCATAGAATTCGCAAAACACCAGGATGCCAAGATCGTCACAAATGATTTTAACCTTAGTAAGGTTGCCAGCCTTCAAGGAATTCCTGTGCTCAACATCAATGAGCTTGCAAGCGCTTTGAAACCTGTTGTGTTGCCAGGAGAAACAATCGGAGCATTTATTCTTAAAGAAGGAAAAGAAAAAGACCAGGGAATTGCCTATCTCGATGATGGCACTATGGTTGTTGTTGACAATTCAAGAAAGATGATCGGGCAGACTGTTGACGTTACTGTCACCTCTGTGCTTCAGACAACAGTGGGTAAGATGATATTCGGACGCTACAATGAAGAGGGACAATGAGCAGGATTTCTGCGATTGTAGTTGCTGCTGGCAAAGGGAAAAGATTTGGTTCTTCCAAACAATTTGTTCTTTTAAAGGGAGAGCCGGTCTTGGATCACTGTTTGGAAAGGTTTGAAGCGCATAAAGCTATTTCAGAAATCATTTTAGTATTGGGGAATAAAGAATTTGAAAGGAAATATCTTGAGCATTATAGCAAGATATCGGCGATTGCAAATGGAGGGAGAAGGAGGCAAGATTCTGTGATTTCGGGTTTTAATCGAATTGACCAAAAGAATACAGATATTGTGCTTGTGCATGACGGTGTAAGGCCTCTAATCACAGGGGATTTACTCGATAGGGTTATAGATGCGGCCCAGAAAAAGGGAGCTGCAGTACCTGTTATTCCTGTGGAAGATACACTCAAGCTGGTTAGGGGAAAAGATGTTCTTCGGACAGTAGCCAAGACAGGGCTTTTCAGGGTTCAAACCCCTCAGGGTTTTTCTTGCAAGGTGCTAAAGAAGGCACTGGATAAAGCAGTAGAGGATGATTATTATGGGACGGACGAAGCGGTCCTTGTAGAAAGAACAGGAATTGAGATATGTGCCGTCGAGGGAGACCCGAGAAACATAAAAGTTACGACTCCCGACGATATAATAATTGCGGAGGCTTTTCTTGAAGATTAAAACAGGCTTTGGTTATGATGTGCATAAACTTGTTGAGGGGAGGAAGCTTTTTTTAGGTGGAGTCGAAGTCCCTTTTTCAAAGGGACTGATTGGCCATTCAGATGGAGATTGTTTGATTCATGCTGTTGTCGATGCTTTGTTAGGAGCTGCGGGCGAAAGGGATATAGGTCAGTGCTTTCCTGATACTGACCCGAAGTATAAAAATGTTAGAAGTACGAGCTTATTGAAGGAAGTTGTCCGAAGGATAAAAGAAAAAAATGTTGAGATCCTGAATATTGACTCTATTATCATTGCAGAAAAGCCACATCTTGCATCTTATGTTCCACAGATGAAAGAGATGTTATGTTCTATCATTAATATTAAACAGGAAGACTTTGGAATTAAAGCCAAGACTAATGAAGGCCTGGGGATGATCGGTAAGGGGGAAGCTATTGCCGCATTGGCTGTTGTTCTTGTGCAGAAGAACTAGATGTTAAGTCTTGATATTAAAGGTGGGATTTAAAACGAAGAGAAGGACATGAAGAAAAAAAAGGCGGGATTGGCTGAACTTGAAGGCTTATTCTGCCTCTAAAGGAGAGAATAATTCTCTCGGAATCGAAGGTCAACCAATCCCTGATTTTGATGATTGTACTCATCAATCTTTTTTTCATAAACACTGGTCCTTAAGTAAGGCTTGTTTTAAGAACAGGAGCATCGGCATTCGACATTACGTTTGATATGATTTCATAACCTGCATATTTTCCCATCTTGGCCAGGTCCAAGGCTGCAGAAGTAACAATCAGGTTGAACCCGATGAAAGTGAGTAAAAGTGCCACCATGAAAATTCCTATTTTTGTTTTGAATTTCATTTTAACCTCCTTTGTCATTTGATCTCATGTATATAGACGAAAGAAAATAAAAAAAGGTTGCATCTTGTGTTGATATCTTTCAACTATATTGAGATAATTATCACATTAAGATAGTTATAATAACTGAATAATTTATATGATATAAACTTATAATAAATGTCTAATAAGGAGACTCAACGATGAAACCTGCAATCAAACCTAAAAACCCATGTTTTTCTTCCGGCCCATGTGCCAAGCACCCGGATTATTCTCTTGATGAACTCAGAGATGCGCCTATTGGTCGTTCTCACAGGAGTACCCTGGGAAAGGGAAAATTAAAAGAATCAATCGAGAGAACAAAAGAAATACTCGGCCTGCCGCCTGATTATCGGGTTGGCATCGTTGCCGGTTCCGACACAGGAGCGTTCGAGATGGCCATGTGGTCCATGCTTGGGCCACGCGGTGTGGATGTATTTGTATGGGAATCATTTAGTAAAGGTTGGGCTACTGATATTCAGCAGCAGCTAAAACTGGAAAACGCGCGGGTTTTTAAGGCAGAATACGGAAAATTACCGGATTTTTCCCAGGCCGATTTCAATAATGACGTTGTGTTTGTATGGAACGGCACGACAAGCGGTGTTAAGGTCCAAAACGGAGACTGGATTCCGGATGATCGTGCCGGTCTGACATTGTGTGATGCAACATCTGCAATCTTTGCCATGGAGATCCCATATCATAAACTTGATGTCATCACCTATTCCTGGCAGAAAGTGCTTGGAGGAGAAGCTGCTCATGGTGTTCTTATTCTCTCACCGCGTGCAGTAGAGAGGATTGAAAGTTATGAACCACCATGGCCTATGCCGAAAATCTTTCGTATGAAGAAGAAAGGGAAATTCATGGAGGGCATCTTTCAGGGCGCGCCTATTAATACTCCTTCGATGCTTGCCAATGAGGATTATCTAGTGGCTTTAAACTGGGTTGAATCCGTCGGAGGACTGCAAGAATTGATCAGGCGCAGTAATGCCAATCTGAAAGTCTGGGAGAATTTTGTAGCGAAACACGATTGGATTACCTTCCTGGCAGAAGATAAAGAGACACGCTCTAATACGAGTGTCTGTTTCAAACTCGACCTGCCTGAAGAGAAGTTGAAAGAGCTGGTGAAGATTCTTGCCGACGAGAAGGTAGCCTATGACTGCAGCTCATACCGTGATGCTCCACTGGGTTTGCGTTTCTGGAGCGGGGCCACAGTTGAAGCCTCTGATCTTGAGATCGTCACACAGTGGATCGAATGGGCTTATAACGAAGTTAAATAAACTTCTGAGGAAATCTCTTTCCAGAGCTGACAGTTTTTCAGTTTACATCTCATGGATTGTATAAGGTTTTCTCTAAATTACAGAAAAAAAGGTGAGCATTTATGGAAAATATATTTGATTTCAGAGCGGTTGTTTTTGATATGGACGGTACTCTCCTTGATACGCTTGAAGATATTGCCGATTCAATGAATGCTGTTTTAAAAGAAATGGGTTTTCCTGTCCACAACATTGAGGCATATAAGGCTTTCACAGGCGATGGGATAGTTCCTCTCGTCGAAAGAGCTTTTCCCCCTGAGTTCCGTGATAAGGAGACTGTCAAGGCTGGAGTAGAGAAGATGCAGAAGGAATACGACTTGCACTGGTCAAGCAAGACACGTCCTTACAATGGCATCCCTGAACTTCTGGATGAATTGGTTCGACGCAAGATACAAATAACCATTCTTTCAAATAAGCTGGACAGGTTCACGAAACTGACTGCGAGAAAGTTTTTGTCTGAGTGGCCTTTTGCACAGATCATAGGAATAACGCCATCAATCCCAAAAAAGCCTGCACCAGACGGAGCACTCTTGATTGCCCGTGATCTTGGTTTCAGCCCTGAAGAATTCGTATATATAGGGGATACGGATGTTGACATGAAAACAGCCAATGCGGCCGGCATGTTTCCTGTTGGTGCTCTCTGGGGATTCAGGAACAGGGAGGAGCTTATTGAAAATGGTGCTAGTGTTGTAATTGAGAATCCTCTCGAGGCTTTAAGATTGTTTGATAACGGGAAAATAATATCATGAATAGTGTGGGCGTGTGAATTATCCAGTTTAGATAACCTTAATTACCTAAATTACCTATAAGCCTTTGGATTTTTAAGGGAAATATATTAGTATTAATGATAATGGAAAATATTAGGGTTCGTTTTGCGCCCAGCCCTACGGGATTTATCCATGTGGGGAATGCGAGGACAGCTCTGTTTAACTGGCTTTTTGCAAGGCAGCAGGGAGGGATTTTTATTCTCAGGATAGAAGATACTGATCTTGAAAGGTCGGCTGTTAAATACGAGGAGAAGTTGATAGAAGACCTGAAATGGCTGGGACTGGATTGGGATGAAGGTCCTGACAGTGGAGGAAATTTCGGCCCTTACAGACAGTCCCTCCGCCTTGAAATATACAAAACCTATACACGGAGATTGCTGAAAGAAGGGAAAGCATATTATTGTTTTTGTACGCCTGAGGAACTGGAAACAGAAAGAAAAAAAGCAATAGCTTCAGGTAAAATGCCAGTTTACAGCGGAAAATGCCGCTCAATACCTAAAGATGAATCCTTGAGGCGGATCGAAGCCGGAGAACAAGCTGCAGTTAGACTCCGCACTCCAGGGAAGGGCAGTTTAAATTATATTGACCTGGTCAGAGGGAAGATTGAATTTGACCTGGGACTGGTCGGAGACCCGGTTCTTGTCCGTTCCAGCGGACTCCCTGCTTATAATTATGCTGTTGTCATAGATGATTCTTTGATGGAAATCACTCATGTGATTAGAGGGGAAGATCACATTTCCAACACTCCTCGTCAGATCCTTGCATATGAGGCTCTTGGCTTTTCCCTTCCTCATTTTGCTCACCTTTCAATGGTTATGGGTAAGGACAACACACGGTTGAGCAAACGTCATGGGGCTACTGCTGTCGGTCAGTTCAAAAAAGACGGGATTCTCTCATCCGCCCTTTTCAACTATTTAGCATTGCTTGGATGGACTCCCCCAGGAGAGAGGGAAGTTTTAGCAAGAGAAGAATTGGCTGAGACTTTTGTTCTAAATAAAGTCAGCCGTTCTTCTGCAATTTTTGATTATGACAAGCTGCATTGGATAAACCGCCAGCATATGCAACAACTAGCTTCCATGCAGCAAGCTGAGCTGGCGTATCCTTATTTAAAAGATTCCGGCCTCATGCCTGAAGTAATGTCCGATGCCCACTGGATATGGCTGGAGAGAGTGGCAGCAAGTTTAATCCAACGTGTAAACCGCTTCTCAGATTTTCCTGCTCAGGTTGCCGTGATTTTCGATTTTTCTCCACAGGATATGGAGAATGAGGCCAAAGAGGAGCTTCGAAAAGATACGGCTTTCCGAGTTATTAAACTATTTAGTGAAAAGATATCTCAAATTAAAGAATTTGATTTTGATAAATTTGCTGTTGTAGCAAAAGAAATCAAGACAGAGACCGGCTGTAAAGGTAAGGATCTTTACCATCCGCTGCGCATTGCTCTTACCACGAGAGGATCTGGTCTTGATCTTGATAAATTTATTCCTATAGTAGAACAGGGCGCAAAACTCGAATTCCCGGTGACCATGAAAAACTGTGCACAGCGTGTGACTGAGGTGTTGGATTTTTTGGGATAACTTTGGCCTTTAAAGGATAATGGAGACAGTCTCATGAAAGACAAAAGATCAGAATCAGCAAAGCTAGAAACCTTTAAAAATACATTCAAAAAAGATTCACCATTAGTTTCCAATTTTATACGCGATATAATTGAGAAAGACATAAAAAACAATAAGAATGATGGCCGGGTTCATACAAGGTTTCCGCCGGAACCTAACGGCTATCTGCATATTGGACATGCTAAATCTATCTGCCTGAATTTTGGTTTTGCCGCTGAATACGGTGGCCTTTGTAATCTGCGCTTCGATGATACCAATCCCAGCAAAGAAGAGGCTGAATATGTTGAATCTATCATGGAAGATGTCAGATGGCTCGGGTTTGATTGGGGTGATAGGTTATATTATGCCTCTGACTATTATGAGCAGCTTTATGATTATGCTGTTCAACTGATCGAAGCCGGTAATGCATATGTCTGCAGTTTGAGTCCTGATGAAATCAGGGAATACCGTGGGACTCTGACTCGGCCGGGTAAAGACAGTCCGTATCGTACGCGGCCAATTGAGGAGAATCTGGATATGTTCATGCGTATGAAGGCAGGTGAATATAAAGACGGCTCTCATGTGCTTCGGGCCAAAATCGATATGGCTTCTCCGAATTTGAATATGCGTGATCCGGTGATCTACCGCATTTTGAGGGCCACGCATCACAGGACGGGTGACAAATGGTGCATTTACCCGATGTATGATTTTGCCCACTGCGTTTCAGACTCCATCGAAGGGATTACGCATTCTATTTGTACTCTGGAATTTGAAGACCATCGACCGCTGTACGACTGGTTCCTCGATAAATTGGGAGTTTTTCACCCACAACAGATCGAATTTGCCCGCCTCAATCTGACATATACTGTTATAAGCAAGAGAAAGCTTTTAGAGCTGGTTAAATTAGGGTATGCAACAGGATGGGATGATCCCAGGATGCCCACTTTAGCAGGCATGCGTAGGCGAGGATATATGCCGGGTGCGATCAGGGATTTCTGTGAGAGAATTGGAGTGGCGAAAAGGGAAAGCTATGTTGATATTGCACTGCTCGAACACTGTCTCCGTGAAGAACTTAACAAGCGGGCCCCGCGTGTAATGGCAGTTTTACGTCCGCTGCGCGTTGTTATTGACAATTATCCGGAAGACAAAGTGGAGGAGTTAGATGCTGAGAATAACCCTGAGGATCCCAGTATGGGTACGCGGAAGATCCCTTTTTCTCGAGTACTCTATATTGAAAAGGATGATTTTCGTGAGGATCCCCCGAAAAAATTTTTCCGCCTCTCCCCAGGGAGAGAAATACGTCTTAAACATGCTTATTATATTAAGTGTACAGGTGTTGTAAAAGACAAAAAGACCGGGGAGGTTGTTGAACTCCACTGTACCTATGATCCGGAAACGCGTGGGGGGTGGTCCAAGGACGGCCGAATGGTCAAAGGAACATCCCATTGGGTTTCTGCAGCTCATTCCTTAGAAGCCGAGGTCCACTTATACAATTATCTTTTCACAAAAGAGAAGCCGGAGGAAGAAGGAAATGGCGGTGATTTTAAAACCTGTTTAAATCCTGATTCACTGGAGACTCTAACCTCTTGCAGAGTTGAACCCAGTCTTGCCGGTGCGAAACCTGGAAGTTTTTACCAGTTTCTCAGGAAGGGTTATTTCTGTGTGGATTCCGTTAATTCTTCCGATAAGGCACTTGTGTTTAACCGCACAGCGACTCTGCGCGATACTTGGGCCAAGATTGAGAAAGCTCAGAAGAATAAGGGCAGTAGATAGGTTGAAAAAAGAAAACGTATGAAAGCGATGTCTCTTAAAATATTATTAACCCCTTTAACTTCTTTATATTCTTTAGTTTCTTTATACTCTTTAGCTCCTTTAAAGAAGCTAAAGGCGCTAAGGCGCTAAAGGTTTTTAAATGGAGTAAAAGTGTTTTGTGTTTTGATGTGAATCCTTAGAGAGAGAAAAAGATTCCTGAAAAGTTCAGAAAAACTGTAGAGGCAATTAGGAAAGAAGATAGAACATAAAAACGCTGTTATACTTGGACCGACGGGAGAAGACTAAGAATGAGAAAAGGAAGAGAGTTTCAGGAGAAAGGAAAAAAAAGAATTGAAGAGAAGTGGAGAAGAGAAAGAAACAGAAGAGAAAGAAGAAAGAAAGGCGTTAAAAAGAAGAGAAAGATTTAAGAGCGCAATGGCAGTAATGGATTAACGTTTCCTAAATGTGAGTGTAAATGTGGGTAGAATGTAATACAGGGTAAAGGAAATGCATTTGAGTAATGGTGCCCATTGTTGCCCACGATTCCCACTGGTAAATAAACTATTGAATGCAAATATGTTAGCAAAATATTGCCCATTACAGGTGACGTAGAAGATAGTTTGGAGGATTTAATAGCGATCGTTCGCTATTTGACTCCTGAAGAAAAAAGCGGGTAAAAAGCCAAACCAAAAGGAGGTGAGTCATGCTTGAAGGAGTTAAAGATAGAACTACATTATTGGTCGTTATTCTGCTGATGCGTGACATTGAAATGAAAATCTTGAAAGGAGAGAGGCTAACTGAGGATGAAGAAAAGATTTTGAAACACAACTTGTTGGGAATAGACCCGAGAAGAGAATTCAGAGATGAAAAGCAAAGAGACAGCTTGTTTGCTAAGTGGTGGGAGGAAGCAAAAATCCTGCATAAAAGGCTTAATGAGGAAGAAGAAAAAGCCAAAGCCAAGCCTAAGAAATAGACAAAAATCTCTCCTCCCATTTTCTATCCAAAATTCGCAAAATTGCCATTTTTAGCGTCAAATTCTGGCAAAATTTAGCTTAATCCTTGATACCGGAGCAAAATATTGTAAAATTACCTAATTTTCAGTAAAAAATTTTTTTGGTGGTTGAAGAAAAAACTAGCCTTCTCGGCACCCTGCACCTGTCTCCCGACGTTTCGCCTGTCTGAGCGTCTTGAGTAGAGGGACAGCTTCAAGTTTTTATTATTTCTTATATTTTAATTAGCAATTGTGATAGCACGTAGCCACAATTCAGGGAGGGGAGTGCATTTTAAATGGATCTTCTGCTTGCTAAGCAGCGGGTCGGGAGTTCGAGTTTATCCAGGCATGCCATATAAATCCCTTATTTTTCAATAGTTTTCCTTAGGTTTTATTTTCAGTTATTTTTGCCATTAAATGGCAAAAGAATGACAAATCTCTACCTCGTACAAAACAGGTTTGAGTGGCAAATCTTTTGTTTCTAGTTAGGTATTGAATTCTCAATTTAAGAAGATAACAAAGAACAAGATTACTCTCTTATTTTGGATTGACTTGAGATTATTGCCTGTGTTATAAAATTAAATAGGGTGGTAGATATATTTTCTGTCCAAACAATAAAGAGGGGTTCAAACCTCTTTTCTGCTAAGATTAATTTCTCCTTTTACCCTAATCAAGAAAATTATTGTACAAAAATAACATGGGTGAATTGATAGATAAACCAATATTTAGGTGGGCAGGAGGGAAGAATTGGTTTTTGAGGGATTTACATAAATTTTTGCCTTCTTCATTTAACAATTACCATGAACCATTTCTCGGCGGTGGTTCTGTATTTTTTTATTTGAAACCAAAAGGAAAATCTTACCTGTCTGACAAAAATGATGATTTAATAAATGCATATCATGTAATCCAAAATAATGTCGAAGAAGTGATGACAATATTGAAGCAATTCAAAAATACTAAAGAGGAATACTATAGAATTAGGGATCAAGAGTTTCAAAGTGCTGTTGAAAAAGCTGCTAAGTTTATCTACTTAAATCGATTTTGCTTCAATGGATTATACAGGGTCAATTTAAATGGTATCTATAATGTCCCATATGGATTTAAAAAATATAAACATCTTTTTGATTATGAAAGGCTAAGAAGAGCTAACCTCCTTTTTAAAAATGCATTTCTATCATGTGAAGATTTTGAAGTTTCATTGAAGAGGATCAAAGCTGGTGATTTAGTGTTTTTAGATCCTCCCTATACTGAATCGAATGTTAAAAATGGATTTATAAAATACAATGAAAAGCTATATGCATGGCATGATCAGAAACGCCTAGCCAGCTATATAAAGAAACTGATTAGAAAAGGAGCATTTTTTATATTGACAAACGGAAAGCATGAATCAATCAAGGAGCTATTCGGAAGTATTTGTTCTCCTATATGCATTAAAAGATCTAATGTTATTGGAGGAAAAAACGCAAAACGAGGGATTACAGAAGAATATATCTTCACAAATACAATTTAAAAAGGAAGTGTCATGGGGATAGAAGGACTAATAAATATTGAACGGATATCAGCAAGGGCTATTAATAAAAAAAAATCTCTTGAGATTTTTAAGACATGTAAGCCTAAACAGAGAGAAGAACTAGAACTTGAAGGATGGAAGTTTGTTCCTTCCAAACTAAAACATTCCATAAGAATGAGTAAACCAAAATCCCATGATATTTATTTCGAAGATAGAGTCTGGGCTTTATTTGCAAAGATGGGCTTTAAGTATTTGAATGAGGATCGCAATTTTAAGATTGAATATCAAGAAGGTTTGAAAAAGCAGATAGATATTTTTGCAGCTGACGAAGAAGCTATTCTAATTGTAGAGTGCAAATCTTGTGAGACAAAAAGAAGGGTTAATTATCAAAAGGATATAAATGAACTAATTGAGCTTAAAGAAAAGATTAGAAGGGCAGCGAAAAAGTTAATTTCAGAAAATGCAAAGGTTGCTTTTGTTTTTGCAACAAATAAATCAATTCTTAATGAGAATGACAGAAAAAGGCTAGAGGAAGATTCAATTTTCCATTTTAATCAAGATGATTTTGAATATTATGAGACTATTACGGATCATTTAGGTGCTGCTTCAAAATTCCAATTATTTGGAAGACTATTTGCGGGTCATAAAATTCCAGGACTAAAGACCAGAGTGCCTGCTATTAAAGGGAAAATGGCATCAGGTGATACTTTTTACTCATTTGGCATTGAGCCAGATTTTTTATTAAAGATAGGATTTATGCTTCATAGGATCGAACCAAACAAAGAAACTTCAATGGCGTATCAAAGATTGGTGAAGAAGTCAAGGCTGAATAAAATAGCGAAATATATTGATAATGGGGGATATTTTCCAAATTCAATAATTATTAATATCATAACGGGTAAGAGAAAAAAGCTTAAATTTGATGAGGCAGAAAAGATACCTCACGATTCATACACATCCGACGGTATTCCATACACATCCTATGGTATTCTCCATCTCCCGCAAACTTATAGAAGTGTATTTATCATTGATGGACAGCATCGATTATATGGATATTCAAAGGCAAAATATGATTCTAATCATACAATTCCTGTAGTTGCCTTCCATAATATGAGGGATGATGAACAAGCAAAAATATTTGTAAAAATCAACCAAACACAAAAATCAGTCCCTGCAAATTTAATAGAGTCAATTATGTCTGATTTTAATTGGGGATCCGATAACGAAAGGCTAGCCTTAAGAGCTGTGAGAACAAGGACATTTATTGAGATGAACAATCAAGATTTCAGCCCCTTCTATAAAAGAATTATCTCTTCGGAAGAGAAAAAAACTGATATTAGATGTTTAACTTTAAAATCAATTCTAGATTGGGGTATAAATAAAACAAACTTTTTTGGAATAATAAAAAATGACAAGCTTATAAAAACTGGGTACTTGAATGATGTTTCCTATGAAAAAACCTTAAAAAAATCTTTATGTTTTTTTAATGCCTGTTTTAGTAAAATTGAAAATGAATTAGAGGAGCAATGGGATCTAGGAAGGGAAGAAGGCGGATTTATTGCAATGAACATTGGTGTTTCTGCAATCATAAGAACACTAGATTCTCTTCTTGAACATTTGGAAAAAAATAAAAACATTGTTCCACAAAAAATGGAAGGTAAAGAATTAGCTGACTTAGCGATTTCATATCTAGATCCTGTTATTGAGTTTGTAAAAATCTTAAGTTTTGAAGAAAGAAAAAAATTTAGAGGATATTTTGGTAGTGGGGCTACGGAGAAGGTTCAAAGGGAGTTTCAAAGCAAAATTCATGAGGAGTTCAAAGATTTTAATCCTGATGGTCTTGACCAGTGGATTAAAGAGAGCTCTGGACAATTTACGAATCTATCTTTTGCTTTAGGAAACCAAAAGATACAACCACTAATTGATAAATTTATAAAGCAAAAATTGGTAAGGGAATATGGGGAAAAGAAATGGTGGACAGCAGGAGTCCCATTCACGGTAAGAAAACCCTGTGTTATAAGAAAAGAACAAGAAAGCTCTTCAGAAAGCCCTTGGAAATTTTTAGATATTATTCACTATAAAGAAATTATTAACTATCAATGGAATTTACTTGGAGATTTTTTTACTCCACCAGGTATGGAACAAGCATCTAGAAAAAGTAAACTCTCCTGGTTAGATGATATAAATTCAATACGCAATAAATACTCTCATCCTTCAAGAGAAAAAGTAACAGAAAAAGAATATAATGATTTGGAAGAAATTTACGAGTGGTTGCAGAAAAAGTTGGTCGACAATTAGAAACAGATTGAGAAAAGTGGAAGCCGGAAACCCTAAGCCCTAGCTTCCCGATACTGAAAAAGATGCCATGCAAACAGAGGGTATAAATAAAGCCTCGCTATAGAAGACGAGAGAGGGGGACAGGAATTCTCATGGCAAATGAGGAACACCTTGAGATTATAAAACAAGGAGTCGAAGCTTGGAATGAATGGAGGAAAAATAATCCTGAAGAAAGACCGAATCTCAGTGGGACAGACCTCACAGGAGCGCTTCTTGCAGATGCAGATCTAAGCGAGTCGGACCTTAGTGGAGCAGACTTCAGAGATTCAACTCTCAGAGATGCTAACCTCACTCATGCAGACCTATACTATACAGACCTTGAGAGTGCTATATTGGTTAATACAAATTTCAAGAGGGCTGCCCTAACAAACTGCTTTGTTTATGGAGTCGCAGCCTGGGATGTAAAATTAAATGAAACAGAACAAAAGGACTTGGTAATTACTCCCAGGTTTGAGCCCTCTGGTATCACGGTTGATAATCTTGAAGTTGCCCAGTTCATCTATCTGTTACTCCACAATGAGAAGATCCGTCATATTATTGATACCATCACAACTAAAGTTGTATTGATTTTAGGGCGGTTTACACCAGAGAGAAAAACCATTTTGGATACGATTAAGAAAGAGCTGCGCAATAGAGATTATATACCTGTATTAGTTGATTTCAAGGAGCCAAGGTCCAGGGATATTAAAGAAACTGTTTCCACATTAGCACATATGGCACGCTTTATCATTGCTGATATTACAGATGCCAGAAGCATCCCACAAGAGCTGGAAGCCATTGTCCCAAATCTCCCATCTGTCCCTGTTCAGCCGTTGCTTCAAAAAGGAAAAGATAAATACAGTATGTTTGAAACCTCCCGAAGATACCCTTGGGTCCTTTCAATCCACGAATACAGGGACCTTAATGATCTAATGGCAACGCTGGAAGATAAAGTTATTATCCCTGCAGAGGCGAAGTCAGAAGAAATGAGGAATAAGTGACAAATACGAGCCGAGTGGAGGCCAAAGACCCCAAAGCCCTGGTTTGCCGATTCTGAAAGAAGACAGCAGGGCGTGATTAGCGCCTCATTTAGAGAGACGGTTCGCATTAATAGATTTTCTCACGAATAGAAAATGAAATTTTAAAAGGAGTTCTTTATTGAAAAGCAAGCAGTATAATGGGAGACTTGATAAACTTTGAGGCTATTTTTCCATAAGGCAATGTCTAGAGAAACAATCGGTCGACTAAATCCCATGTTGGAGGCTTTAAAATCTTCTCCATGCCGTGTGAATAAAATATTCATTCAAAACGGAGCGGGAAAAGGTAAGATTCATGAGATCATTAATCTCGCCAGAGACAGGCGAATTCCTCTTTTTTTTGTACCGAGAAAAAAGCTCGAGGTGCTGGACAAAAATCATCAGGGGGCAGTTGCTTTATTATCTCCAAAAGAATTTTCCTCCCTGGGATCCATCTTAGAAGGTTCGAGGCTTCCTTTTCTTGTTTTACTGGATGGAGTTGAAGACCCTCAGAATTTAGGTGCAATTATCAGGACTGCTGAAGGAGCAGGCGTGGATGGAATCATACTGCCCGAAAGGAGGTCTGCAGGATTGACGCATGTTGTTTCTTCTGTTTCAGCAGGAGCGCTTGAACATATCAAAGTTGCAAAGGTCGGTAATTTAGCCCGTACTATAGATGATTTGAAAAAAAGGGGAATTTGGATAGTTGGGGCAGAAAGTGGAAGCAGGCAGTACTGGTATGAATTTGATTATACAGTTCCTCTCGGGCTGGTTTTGGGCTCGGAAGGCAGAGGCCTTCGGCCCATTATCAGAAGAAGTTGTGATAAAATTCTTTCTATTCCGCTTCTTGGGAAATTGACTTCTCTTAATGTTGCCGCTGCAGCGTCTGTTTTCCTTTATGAGGCTGCACGACAGAGGATGATGCTATTCCAGGGCTTGTAACTCTGTTAAATGCTAATCTTCATATTGAAATTATAAAACGGTTGTGATAATAATGACTGGATTTCTATTGAGGAGGTGAACACAATTCCTTTCATATGGAAACCTTTAAACAAAAGGCTGGAGACAGGCATAGGTAATGACAGCCGTATATTTGTCATTTGCAATCCCCGTTCGAACCGTGACCGGCACCGGAGGTTGATTCCACGCGAGATTAAACTCCTTGAGAAAGAAGGGCTCGATTTCATATACGCGATTACGGATAACCCGATGGATGAATATATCATCGCTAAGGATGCAGTCGAGGATGGATTTAAAACAATTATTGCTTCTGGCGGTGACAGCACCATAAGTAATATTGCTGATGCAATATTAACAACTAATCCGAAGATTAACTTTGGGATAATCCCTAACGGAACAGGCAATGATTACGCTACAGGAAACAGCGTCCCTCGGTCTTTGCATGAAGCAGTAAAAATCATTAAACAGGGCAGGATTGAGAAACGGGATGTTATAAAAATCGGAAGTCGCTATGCTGTGAGCCTCGTGGGATTTGGCTTTGATATTACAATGAGTGAGGTGCACCTTAAAAATAAAATACTAAAGGGGTCGCTGCTTTATTTTTATGCCATTATTGTTGCGATTTTTCGGCATAAAGGCTTTGAGATAACTGTAGAAATGGATGAAGGAAAGGAATTTAAAGGGAAAGCAATGATGCTTAATCTTGGTAATAATAAAATATCAGGCGGAGGTTATATGACTTGTCCGGAGGCTGATATGAATGATGGCAAAATGGATGTAATGTTTATTGAAGACTGTCCGCCCATGACCCGCCTGAAGCTGTTGCAAATGGTTAAAAGCGCCACTCACCTTCGCCACCCGCTTGTCCATTATCAACAAACACGGAAAGTGGTTGTTAAAAGTGAGCTCCCTCTTGCCTTTCATACAGAAGGGGAAATGTTTTATACTGAGCAAAACATCATCAGTGCAGAAGTAATTCCAGATAGACTTAATCTTATAGTCAGATAATAGAAAATAACTGGAACTTAAGCTTGGTTCTTACCCTCCAGTTGAGCAATGCGAGCTTTGTGAATTCTGTTGTATTCCTTCCGAACCCGACATTCTATTTTTTCACGTAGTTCGTTCCAGTCGTCTCTTTTAAATCTTTTTATAGCTAACGGGGGAAGAATGGTAATCTTTACTCGTCCGGAATGGTACCAAAAATTGTCCTTTCTTTTTATTTCTGCAGTACCGTCAATTACTATTGGCAGGATGGGTTTTTGTGCGTTGGTCGCAATATGCAGAAAACCCTTTTTAAAACGCCCGATCTCGGGTTTTGCATGACGACTTCCTTCAGGAAAAATCAGGATGCTGGCTTTTTCTTGTTTGAGGACATCGATGCTTTTATCCAGTGATTTGTATGCTTCCTGGGTGTTGGAACGGTTTATCGGTAGATATCCTGCCATTGACATGCACCACCCGAAGAACGGAAATGAGAATAAGAAGCTGGCTGCAAGAAATTTAAAATGGGTAGGAAGTATTCGTGCGAGGACAATTATGTCGACAGAACTTTTGTGATTGGATATTATTAGATATGACTTTTTGCGGTTAAGATGTTCTTTTCCTTCAATGGAGACTCTTATCCCGAGAATCAGAGATAACATTGTAAAGTACCATTTAATCATATAATGGGCCGTTTTCCCTGACCGGTCTATGATATGGATTATTGCTATTACAGGAGTTCCTATGATCATTACAGCCACACCTATAAAGAGGAAGCCGAATGTTGAAATGCCGGATATGATCATAGCAGTATTTTAGCCGAATAGGATGTATCCTGCAAATTTGATATGGATTTTGCAAATGATTTCAGTTATTCTTTATGTGTCTGCTGCATGATTTACAGGTCATAATTTGAAGGAGCGGTAGTCACAGAAAGCATCTGGTGGAAAAATTTGAGGAAGTGATGAGTAAAATGAGGCCAAAAAAATCTAGAGAAGAGGGATGGAAACTTTATTCAGCTTCTGTGTATAATCGTCTGGAAAGAGGGATGTTCAAGAAGATATTGCTCTTGATTATTGTTTTATTTTCTCTGTTTTTCTCTGTTTTTTCTGCATCCTTTAAAGAAAAAATTGAGAGCGGGACTCTTTCCATTTTTTTTATGGATGAGAAAGTCGGCTACGAGGAGTATACATGGCAGTCGGATGAGTTAGGTTATATTCTCACTGTAAAAGGCCGGATGACAAAACCGGTTGTCATGGAGATTGAGCACCTTACGATTCGTCTGGATGAAAGTTTTATCCCTGCCGAATTTGTTTTTAAAGGCTCAATAAATGGGGTAACACAGGAAGTGTCAAGCTCCATTATAGAGGGGCATGTAGAGAACAGGATTCTTGTTGCAGGCCAGGAACAAAAGAGTTCTGTCAATGTCAAGCGTAATGCTTTTCTTTTGCCAAATCCGATTTTTTCTCCTTATATGGTTCTGACTAAAAAATTCCGATGCACACTTAAAGAAAAAGTTGATCTGTCTGCCTATATTATTCCACAGCTTGAGACTTCGTTTACTCTTGAGCTTAAAGAAGATGATTCGTGTTTCCTTATCATGCAAATAAACGGCACGCAAATTGACATTGAAACAGATGGTAACGGGAATCTGAAAAGCCTTAATATCCCATTCCAAAACTTGAGAGTGATTCAAGATAATCTTTAGAAATACAATCAAAAAACGCTTGACATAAAGGGAAAATCAATATACAATCGTACGTACACTGTCATTAACACTATGGAAGTATGCGTAGAGGAATAAGATGAAAAAAGTTGTGTTTTCAAAGGATGAGCTTATAGTTAAAGCAAAGACAGCAGAAAAAACTCTTACTGAGTGGGAAAAGATAAAACTGTTAAAACCGGATGGTATGACAAACGGTAAGGTCCCTTTTTACAAGGAACATACATTTGAAAAAGTTCTTCATATTAAGAGGCTGTTGGATATGGGCTATGAATTGGGTGATATAAGTAAGATCATAAGAAAGGTCGGGATGCCCCAGACAGAAAAAACAAGCAGAACTCAGGCAAAGTCGAATGAGTTCCTGACCGTTGGAGGCCTTGCAGAACGTGTTGGTGTTAGCCCTCGCGCGATTAAACACTGGGAAACTAAAGGCATCATAGAACCTGACATGAGAAGCGAGGGAGGCTTTAGACTGTATTCAGAAATATACATCTATTTGTGCAATCTCATTAAAGACCTCCAGCTTTTCGGATATTCACTTGAAGAGATAAAAACTATTTCGGATTTATTCAGAGATTTTCTGGAAATCAGGACTAACCTGTCAATATACTCCAGGAAGGAAAACGAAGCAAAATTTAATGAAATGCTTCAGGGGATTCAGGCTCTTTTTAGTAAAACAAGGCTCTTGAAAGAAGGAATGGAACGATGGGATGATTTATTAAAAAAGAAGAAAAAAGAGGTAATGAGCCTCAAAAATCAGAATAAGAAACGCAGTGATTTGATAGGAAGAAAAAAATGAGTAAGATGATTTTTATTGAACCAAAAGCTCCTAATTTACACATATTTTCACAGTATCCGCTACCCAGATTAGGAAGCTATATTTTAGGAACTTTAATGAAAAAGAGGGGATGGGATGTTGAAGTGATCTATGAGGAAGTAAGAAAGATAGATTTTGAAGACGTTAAATCTGCGGATATTGTAGGCATCTCGACGATTACTTCAACTGCACCGAGGGCATACATGATAGCAGATAAAATCAGGCAGATGGGAATTCCGGTTATCATGGGAGGTCCTCATGTCACATTTTTGACCGAGGAAGCACTCGAGCATGCTGACTATGTTGTGCGTAAAGAGGGAGAAAAACCTCTCATGGCATTTATTGATGCATGGGAGAAAGGGGCTGATGACTATTCTTCTGTCAAAAGTTTATCTTACAAGAAAAATGGGGAAGTTGTACATAATCCTCTCGAACCATTTCTGGATGATTTAGATCAAATTCCATTCCCTGATTTTTCGAAGTTTAAAGAAGCAGATAAACATGTTGCCGGCCACAGGACTATTCCAATCCAGACTTCCAGGGGCTGTCCGTATAACTGTTCTTTCTGTTCTGTGACTGGGATGTTCGGGAGGAAATACAGGTTTCGTTCGGTACAAAGTGTTATCGAAGAATTACGCCAGTACAATGATAAGAAAAATTTTATATTTTTTTATGATGACAATTTTGCGGCCAGCCCCAAGCACACAAAAGAATTGTTGGAGGCTATGATACAGGAAAAATTTAAATTTAAGTGGTCGACTCAAGTGAGAGCAGATGCAGCCAGAGATGAAGAAACAATCAGGCTCATGAGAAAGGCAGGCTGCCGTATCCTGTATATTGGATTTGAATCGGTAAATCCTCAAAGTTTAAAAGAGATGAAGAAAGAACAGACAGTAGAGAAAATGACTCAGGCGATTAAAGTGATCAGGCGCCATCGGATCCATATTCATGGAATGTTTATATATGGTTTTGACGAAGATGATTGGAAGACGGTAAAAAAGACAGTAAGATTTTCCATAAGAACAAAATTAACATCCACACAATTCCTTATTTTAACGCCTTTGCCAGGATCTGAATTTTATAACAGGATGAGAGCTGAAAACAGAATTTTATTTAATGATTGGGCATTATATGATGCCCATCATGTTGTTTTTTGGCCTTCACGCCTTTCCCTTTTTCGTTTGCAATGGGCTCAAATTTTCAGCCATAAAAAATTTTATTCCTTGAGGGAGACGATAAAAAAGTTTTTTGAGTGCAAGTGGTTTGACCTGGCCATTGCTCACTATGCACGAAAATTAAACCGGATGTGGAAGAGAAAAAATAAAACATTTCTCAAAGTTGTAGATTTATTGACAAACAAGAAAGATGCGAGGATTGAAATAGATTATAGACAAGATATTGCACTGGACAAGTAAATTATCAAGGCAGCCGTATAAAGAAGTTACCAAATTGGGACAAAGTTTGAGATCAAATTAAAACATTATGCTTGACTCCAGGTTGTAAATAAGTACAAATCGGTTGACTTTTATAACTTACAGTGGATATTTTCTATTGCAAAAGGTATGTCCAGGCATAAAATATCTTACCGGAATGCATATTAATTGCAGTATCTTAATGCTAAAAAAGGATGGAATACTTATCTTGACATTGATTCAGGCAAATCTATAGAATAGACGAGTAAAATCAATAATTCGTTAAGAAAAACAATGGCGGCAAGAAAAGATTTTTATAAATTAGAAAAAAACATTATCCTTTTAAAGGAGAAGATAGACGATCTCGAGGAAAAAGAGGAATCTGGATGGGGAAAAAAGGTTAGTCTGTTAAGAAAGAAGATCGAACAGCAGTGGGCTGAGATCAAACCGCAGCTGACACCGTTCAACATTGTCCAGATTGCACGGCATCCAAAAAGGCCCTATACACTGGATTATATGGAGTATCTGACTGAGGATTTTATGGAATTCCACGGGGACCGTCGTTCTGGAGACGACCCTGCGATCATAGCTGGTTTTGGATCTTATAGGGGCCAGACAACGGCTTTTATCGGCCATCAAAAGGGCAGGACAACCCGATTAAGAATTGCCAGAAATTTTGGCCAGCCTAATCCTGAAGGCTATCGTAAAGCACTGAGGGTTATGAAACTTGCTGAAAAATTCGGGTTTCCTGTTGTTACACTGATCGATACACCAGGGGCTTATCCTGGAATCCAGGCTGAAGAAAAAGGCCAGGCTGAGGCGATTGCATATAATTTAAAGGAGATTTCAAAGCTGAGGGTTCCTGTGGTTAATGTAGTTATTGGGGAAGGAGGAAGTGGTGGGGCTTTGGGTATCGGTGTTGGCGACGTACTTTTGATTTTGGAGTATTCATTTTACTCTGTTATTTCTCCTGAAGGATGTGCGGCAATTCTCTGGAAAGACCAGAGTGCTGTTAATCAGGCTGCAGAAAACCTAAAATTTTTGGCCAAAGATTTATTGGAGCTGGGAATTGTTAACAAGATTATCCCGGAACCTCCGGGAGGTGCACATATAGATTATAAAAAGGTATTCAAGAATGTAGATGAACAGATAAACATGTCTATGAAAGAAATAAAGCATAAGTCAGTAGAAAACATGCTGGAAGATAGATACCAAAAATTCAGGAAGATAGGAATTTTCGTCGAGAAATGACATCAAAGACAAAGAATAAGAAAATTTCAGCCATAAAGGGTACGAAAGACATCCTTCCTCAAGAAGCGAAGAAGTGGCAAAGAGTGGAATCAGTTGCCAAGCGAATTTTTGAACTCTATGGTTATCGGGAAATACGGACACCCGTATTTGAAGCTACAGAACTTTTCGAGAAAGGTACTGGACAGACAACAGATATTGTTATCAAGGAAATGTATACTTTCAAAGATAAAGGAGGACGTTCTTTAACCCTGCGGCCGGAGTATACCCCTTCGGTAGTGCGTGCCATCATTGAGAACAGGTTGTATCTTCAACCTCAACCACAGAGATTTTATTTCATGGGCCCTATGTTCCGGTATGATAAACCTCAAAAAGGGCGTTACCGCCAGTTTCATCAGATAGACATTGAAGTTTTCGGTGAGAAAGATCCGGCTATTGATGCTGAAATAGTAGAGATGGCAGTTCGTCTTTTTAAAGAATTAAATGTTGTTGATGTGAAACTCATGGTAAATTCCGTTGGCTGCAGTAAGTGCCGGCCTCGCTATCTTGAAGCATTAAGACGTAAGGCCAGCGAATACAGAGGCCAGCTTTGTGCGGACTGTCAGAGGAGAATTGTAACAAATCCTTTAAGAATTTTTGACTGTAAAGTTGAACTCTGTAATGAAATTTCCCGCAGCTTTCCTAGTATCATTGATTATTTATGTCCGGATTGTAAGGAACATTTCAGAAAGTTTTGTTCTTATCTGGATCTTTACGGAATAAAATATACTGTAGAGCCCCGCCTAGTTCGCGGGCTGGATTATTACACAAAAACCACGTTTGAATTTGTTTCATCGAAATTGGGGGCCCAGGATGCTGTTCTTGGCGGAGGCCGCTATGATGATATGATGAAAGCATTTGGGGGTCCGGAAATCTGCGGAATCGGTTTTGCCATGGGGCTGGAAAGATTTATTTCGGTTGTACCTTTCGAAGAAGAGAAAGAGGCTTTCCTTTATTTAGCCCATATGGGGGATAGAGCAAAAAAGGCGGGAATGGAATTAGCCAGATTCTTGAGGCAGAAAGGGATAGAATGCCTTGTTGAGTACAAAGAGCGGAGCCTTAAGAATCAAATAAGCCGTGCAAACAAGCTGGGAGCGAAATGGGTCTTGATTGTAGGAGAGGAAGAAGTGCAAAAAGGCCGTTATCAGCTTAAAAATATGACAACTGGCTTACAGGAAGAGATTACTAAGGAAGAAATACCTGGCATTCTTTTAGCTTAGTAAAAGGATAGAACAAATGGGGTGCGACACATTGTCAGATTGGAGACGAACAGTCTATTGTGGTGCTATGCGAAGGAAAGATGCCGGCAGGGAAGTGACCCTTCTCGGTTGGGTCAATAGACAAAGAGACATAGGGAATTTAATTTTTCTCGACCTTAGGGACAGAGAGGGATTGACCCAGATTGTTGTAACTTCTGAGAACATAGGGCTTCTCAAGAAAGCAAAGACAATCAGGATGGAATATGTGATTGGAATAAAGGGAGTCGTGAGGAAGCGGGAGGAGGGTTCTATAAACCCCAATCTTTCAACAGGAGAGATAGAAGTTGAAGCAAAAGAGCTTAAAGTTTTAAGCGAGTCTAGGGTTCCTCCTTTTGTGATTTCTGATCCTCCCAATGCGACTGAAGAGCTCCGTTTTAAGTACAGATACTTGGATTTAAGAAGGCCCTCCATGCAGCGTAGTATAAAGCTCAGGCATCAGGCAGTACTCTGCATTCGCAATTTCCTGAGCAGTAAAGGTTTTTACGAGGTTGAGACTCCGTTTCTTACTAAATCGACTCCAGAAGGAGCTAGGGATTACCTTGTGCCTAGCCGGGTGTATAAGGGGAAGTTTTTTGCTTTGCCTCAATCTCCCCAAATTTTTAAGCAGATCCTTATGATTTCGGGACTTGACCGTTATTTCCAAATTGTGCGCTGTTTCCGGGATGAAGATTTAAGAACAGACCGCCAGCCCGAGTTTACTCAGATCGACCTGGAAATGAGTTTTATAGACAGGGAAGAGATTTTTCAAATAGTAGAAGCCATGATGGCTTCGGTTTTTGAAATTATCGGGATAAAGGTTGATGTGCCATTTGCCAGACTCACCTATAAAGAGAGTATGAAAGCATACGGGACTGACAAGCCTGATCTGCGTTCTGGGATGAAGATAGAGGACTTAACGGAAATTGCTGCCAGAGTAGATTCAGATATTATAAAAGGCTCGCTCTCTGCAGGCGGTGTATTAATGGGAATAGCCGTGGAAAAAGGAGGAAGTTTTTCCAGAAGCCGGCTTGAAAAGCTCAATCAGAATGCAAAAGGCCTAGGAGGGAAAGGTATTATATGGATAAAAAGGCCAGAAGGGTTTAAGTCTTCCTTGAGAATGGCAGAAAAAGATATCGATTTGATCTGGCAAAAAATGAATGTGGGAAAGGAAGATTTAGTTTTGCTGATTGCTGATAAGAAAAAAACTGTATTAAAAATATTGGGGGAAATCCGCTGGTCTCTTATTTCTGAGCAGTACAAAGAACCAGAATTATTTAAGTTCGCATGGGTGACAGACTTCCCGCTTTTTGAATGGAGCGAAGATGAAAACCGTCTTGTCTCGATGCATCATCCTTTCACTTCTCCCTGGGAGGAGGATACGGAGTTCTTGGAGAAAGAGCCTCTTCGTGTGAGAGCGAAATCATATGACCTTATTCTTAATGGGATAGAAATAGGAGGGGGATCGATCCGCATTCACAACCTTGACCTTCAAGAAAAGGTGTTTAGGACTCTCGGCCTGGATGAAAAGGAGGTTCAGGAAAAATTCGGGTTTTTCCTGGAAGCTCTTTCTTATGGGACACCTCCTCACGGTGGGATTGCTCTTGGAGTGGATCGTATTGTCATGTTACTTGCAGGCCAGGATTCTATACGCGACGTCATTCCTTTCCCAAAGACAACAAGCTCGTTATGTCTGCTCACAAATTCTCCTTCAGAGGTTGATCCAAAGCAGCTCAAGGATCTCGGATTGAAGAAGTCTGACAGATAAGAAGAGGAGAAGATGAATTTGAGAGTATGGCGGTGCTCCACTTAGATTTTTAACGTCATCTCCTCAAATTCATCCACTCTTAGATGTTCTATCTAAGTCCTGATTATTGTGATAAACCGATCAAGGCTAATTATTCAGGAGTGATTTGCTGCGCTGTTTTCAGGCGCCTTGTTTCAGTTATGAACGCCCCGATCAAGGCAGCAAATGTGAATAAAAAGACTCTCCATAGAGCTGTGACTGCAGTATTGCCCAGAAGTTGTGAGGCTGTAAACATCTCACCTTCTCCTGTGAATACAATCAACAGCACTGTGCTTACTACGGCATGAAAGAGACCTGTTAGGGCTCCGCTGATTGTCCCCATTATCATTCGTTTTGAAAAAGAAGCACCTCCTGCCCATACAGAAGTCCCAGCAGCCGTGATAATAGGGAACCAGAGAACAATCCACCAGATGTTGCCGAATTTGGGTAAATGACCGGTGCATTGAAGGTAGACTAATTCGGTTAAAGCCAGAAATGCAGTTCCTGTAAGCACACAAAGAGATAAGTGCCAGGTTCTAGGTTTTAGGCCGGATCGAAGCTTGCTGCGCTGGCGGATGCGTCGGCCTATAGTCAGGGGATAATTGTAGAATAAGTCAAAGAAGGCATGTTCCAGAAGAGCCCCTCTTTCCCCAAAAACAGGCACGATATGTGCGGCTCCTGTTGCCCAATGTCCAGCCATGAAGCGGGCAAGGTCTGGATAGCGGTATGCCATCTGTATCGGAAAAGCAAGGTAACCGATATATTTTAGGAAACTTAAATAAAATGCGATGTTGTAATCTTTAAAATTGCGTTCGTGCAAAACAAGAAAAGATACATAAAAACCTCGAACAAGAGAGCCGGGCGATATCGGAATAACCTGAAAAAGACCCAGAATAATGCCTGCGTGTATAGAAGCTGCCTGCCACGAAAGCTCCGGATGCAGCTTTACATAAATAAATGCAACGATAATTGAGACTATTTGTGTTACAGGTACTGTGCAGATATGGACAGCGAGGCTTTTAAGGTATTTCTGGATAAAAGGTTCCTTTATTTGGGAATTGATTCTTGCCGCCTCTTCAGAGCTCAGGGTTCCGTTTTTATGTCCTGTAGAGACCAATTCACGCATCCATTGTTCTCGGGCATGGGCTTTGAAATAAAGCCGTAAAGGTCTTGCAAATATGTAATCAAGTGACTGTAATGCAAAGCGGCGGTCTGAAAAGAATCGGTGCATCTTTGCAGGTAATATTGAAAGCGGCAGGTGTCCAAGAAATCTCGCAGGGTGTCCGGCCAATTTTTTTGCCCGTTTGGCATCGACACGTCCTTTCCTGTGCCAGCGGATTAGAATCTCAGCAATGCGGCTTCTTCCGGCGCGCCGTAAATAGTCGAGGTTGGTAAATAAATGTGCTAAGTGATGTCTGTAAATTTCTTTCCCCCACAGCCTGCGCACAAAATATCCAAGAATTGGAATAAGACCGAGGAAGTAGAAAATCAGTGTGAGAAACTTATTATGAACTAATCTGTTTAAGCTTTTTTCATCGATTATGTTCCGGATCTTCCAGCTTTTTATACTGCTGTTCATGATGGATACCCATAATTTCCTACTGTAGATCAGTTTAAAATGATTATGTGTGATATCGGGTAGTGAGTTGCGGTAGGACTTCTCTGCCTCTTTAAGCTCCTCCAGGGCATCTTGTATTCCAGTAAAAGTTTCTGGATTGTTATTCACAAAACTCTGCAGTTTGTCTATGCTTCCGCGGTCAAACTGAACTAAACTGCCCCTGCCAATGCCTTTGAAGATGAGTTTAAAGTCAGCAGGGCACATAGGAAGAAAAGGAAGAATAGCAAGTCCGGCACGGAAATCCACTGCCACTAGCCCAGCTTCAGGAGCGGGATCGCTTTCGATTCGCTTGAGAACATTAGGCTGGCTTTTGAGTGTCCACCATTCATACTGGCGGGCCAGTTCTACGGCGCCCATTTCATGTAACAAATTAACAAGTTGGGCCATAAAAATCCGTTTTGAGCGGAACTCTGGGGAACCAGCCCCTTCCCCGAAATCTCCTGCTTTCCATTTCCGCCTGGCATCCAGGTTGTCGTCTACCTCGAGATGCCACACGTGGCCGTCGATCCACTCGCTGATTTCTCCACAGCTCCCGAGAACAGGATCAATGAAGGTTGCCAGAATATTGACTACAACCTTTTCTGAACCAAAGTATGTTTTCGCTCCCTTCCGGATAAGTTTCTGCCAAAGAGCACCTACCCGGGCAGCGTCAGGGTTGACCTGGAGGGAAAATGGGCCCTGAAAGCCAAGGGCATAAATCACGTTTCGGTATAATTTTGAGAAGCCAGTCGGAGGAATTAGAATTTTCATAGCATAGGTATGGCCCGGATGAATACCTTCAAGCTGGCCGTCGGCAGATTCAATACTCAGAGTTTTTACCTTGTAAACCTGGCCTGCATAGCCACCGCCTATAAATTTTTCTACTTCTAATTTTAAATGCCCTGTGTTTGCGGGAACGATTCCTTTGATTTCATAAGAAAGCTGTGTCCCAGGTTCGTATCGCTGGACGCGCATGGGGCGCAGGATTTTCTGCTCCTGGAAAAACTCTTTTAATTCCAGGATAGTCTGAATCGAATATTCTATTTCCATGATGTTTTCAGTCGTGTAAGTTCATTTCCGTTTTTTTCGTTTGTCAGTTGGTGCAAAAAACAAGATAATCTTTCATTCAATATTAGACTCTTTTCCTTGCTGTCTCCTTCAATATTTAAACATTCAATTGAGTATAAATCAAATTGTTTAAGGATGTAACATAAAAAGTATTTGTTATGTTTGCAGGTAGAGATCCATATTTTGTTTTGTCTTGAATTTGAATCTTGTATTAAGTATAAGTATTGTATGAGCCGTAAAGAAGATAGGTATAAATGGGCAGCGAGCCAGGTGTGCTCCAAGGTTAAGCACCATGTGAATACTGTGTCTACACTTTCCAAACTGTCATCAATATGGACTTAATATGAAATTGCGGTGCTTCCTTTGGCCGTTTAAAATGAGATATAATTAGAAAATGCTGGGAAAGGCCTCGTGATGAAAAGAAAAATAACCCCAGTTTGTATGTTGATTTATATTTTGATCTGGGGAAATTTTTCGTTTAGTCAGAAGGATTCTATTTCTGGGGAAATTACATTAATAGCACATTATAAAGAGAGGCTTAAAGAGTGGATTATTGCAACTGGTGATGTTGAGATTCATTACAAGAACGTTAAATTATTTGCCGACAGCATTAAATTGAATACAGAAACTAAAGATGTATCGGCTGAAGGCAATGTAGTGATTCAATTGCCCAACGAGAACATTAGTGGTGAAAAAGCCAGCTTTAATTTAGATTCTTCAATAGGAGAAATTAAAAAAGTCCATGGTATGGTGCAGCCCACCGTATTTTACGAAGCAGAATCTCTCCAAAGGAAAAGTGAAAGTGTCTATCATTTTCAGAAAGCATGGATGACATCTTGCACTCAGCCTGTCCCGCGATGGAAATTTTCCTGTTCTAAGGCAGATTTCAGGAAAAATGATTACGTGGCAATGTGGAATTCTATATTTTTTATAAAGAAAATTCCGGTGTTTTATTTTCCTTATTTGAGATATCCTCTAAATAAGGAAAGAGCAACCGGGTTATTAACGCCTCAATTAGGATATTCGGGGATAAAGGGAGTTACTTATTCGCAGAGCTTCTACTGGGCGATAAGAAGGAACATGGATGCTACCTTAAATTTAAATTATTACTCGGAAAGAGGTTTGGGAGGAGGACTCGAATACCGTTATCTATTTTCTAAAGGAACAGGCGGACAGTTAAACCTGTATTATTTCAATTTTAAAAACACTCTCGATCAGGAAAAACAGCCTAATGCTTATATCTTTCGCTTCAGTCATAACCAACCGCTCCCTCTTAACTTTAAGCTTGTGGCAAATGTTGACTATCAAAGTTCTTTTGATTTTTTAAGACAGTTTGACAACAACTTCAGGCGGGCCGTCGTTTCAAATAGAAGCTCCCAGGTATATCTATCCAGGGCATGGTCTTATTTTAATCTAAATGCCAGGGCTTCAAGGTTTGAGACTTTTTTCATGAAGGCAAACAACTCAATAATCAGACACTATCTGCCGCAGATAGGGTTTAGTTCTTCCAAAATAAAGATTCTTTACCCCTTATATTTTTCTTTTTCTTCGTCTTTTGCGCGGTGGGAATACGGATGGGAGTCTGATTATGAAAATAACACGCAGAAACATTCGCAGAGTTTGGCGTTTAATCCAGCATTCACAATCCCTTTTACAGCAGTTCCCTGGTTTACACTGAATTCTTCGATTTCTTCCAATATCAATTATTATTTTCAGAGTTATACACCCAACACTAAAACAGTAGTAGATGATCCGATTTTAACCCACAAACATGCAGTCAACTTTGAATTTATTGGGCCTGTCTTTTATAGGATTTTCTTAGGGGCCGATAAGACGCCAAGGCTGAAGCATATTATTGAGCCTTCTGTTGTGTACCGCTACGAGACGCCGGTTGCTTTTTCTGACAGGATTATTACTGCAAGCGGCTACTATTTTCGATATCACAAAGTAACTTACGGCTTAACAAACCGTTTTTTAGTTAAGCAGGATAAAATGGCAAAGGAGATTTTTACTCTGGGGATATCACAGACGTATTATCTGCTTCCAGAGGAAAGCCCTTTAAAGCGCTTCCTGGTTGACAATGAAATACCACAGTTTACAGATATAAGCAGTTATTTAAGATTTTACCCCAAGCAAAAATTCAGTATTGATGTTTCTGCTGGCTTCAATCCCTATTATAAAACTCTTTCAAGCGTTCGGATGGGAGCCAACTTTGGGATGCCAAAGGATCCCTTATTTTTAAAGGTAAATTGGTACAAAAGTATCAACCCTTATTATAGTAATATACTATATGACCGTCACCAGATAAGCTGTTTTGGTGGGGCAAAGATCCCCCGGCTTTCCATGGAAGCTATGGCTGAAGTGGATTTTAATATTAAGGAGAAAAAGCTTCTTTATTCTGCTTTTTCTCTGATTTACCATTATCAATGCCTTGATTTTACCGCAGATGTTAGAGTATTTTATTTTCGTGAAAAACCAGAGACGTACTTCAGAATCTCTATAGGCTTAGGAAACATTGGAAAGACAACAGATTTTCTTGGAGGCTTGGGATTCTGAAGAACCGGGAGCAATCCCCATTTTTCGAGGAGGATAAATGAAAGTATTAATCACTGGGATTACAGGATTTGCAGGAAGTCATCTTGCTGATTACATTCTTGGAAATCATCCTGATGTTAAAGTTTTCGGAGTGGTGCGTTGGAGGAGCCGTATGGAAAACATCCTCCATATTAAGGACAGAATAACGCTTTCTGAGGCAGATTTGAAAGACTTTGTTTCTTTAAAAAAGTGCCTGGCCGAAATTAAACCTGACCTCATTTTTCATCTTGCGGCTCAGAGCTTTGTTCCCTCCTCCTGGAAATTGCCGGCTGAGACATTTACTATCAATGCAATCGGCGAGATCAATCTTTTCGAGTCGGTCCTCAGCCTCGACTTTTCGCCTAAGATTCAGATTGCTGGTTCAAGCGAAGAGTATGGATTAGTCAACTCGGATGAGGTTCCAATGAAGGAAACGAACCCATTGCGGCCTCTGAGCCCTTATGCTGTAAGCAAAGTTGCACAGGACTTGCTGGGATACCAGTATTTTAAGAGTTATGGATTGAGAGTAGTGAGGACACGGGGATTTAATCATACAGGCCCTCGCAGAGGTGAGGTTTTTATCTGTTCCAGTTTTGCAAAGCAGATTGTTGAGATCGAACACGGCAAGAGGGAACCCGTTCTTTATGTAGGCAACCTGGAAGCAAGAAGGGATTTTACGGACGTCCGGGATATTGTACGGGCTTACTGGCTTTCTCTTGAAAAAGGAAAGGAAGGAGATGTCTACAATATCGGTACAGGAAAGACTTACACAGCGAAAGAAGTTCTAGACATTCTTATTTCTTTAAGCACTGCCGAGTTTAAGATAGAAGTTGACCCTGAAAGATTAAGGCCTTCTGACGTACCTATCCTTTTATCTGACAGCACGAAATTTAGAAAGATTACAGGATGGGAGCCGAAGATTCCTTTTCAAAAGTCACTTCAAGATTTACTTGACTACTGGAGGGAAAGGGTTTGAATCTAAAAGTTTTTATCAGCGGGGCAACAGGGTTTGTAGGACGCCATCTCATCTCCCGGCTGAATTCCCCTCAGTACACTATTTACGGCAGCTCTTTTCCCGAGAAGCCGGAAGTTTTTGAGGGACTTGGGGGAAGGGAGATTTTTCACCTGGATATAAGAGCCGAAGAAGACATCTTTGAGGTCATAAGAAGAGTCCAGCCTGACTGGGTTTTTCATCTTGCGGCTATATCTAACGTCAAGCATTCCTGGGAGGAGCGCAGAGAAACTCTCGAAACAAACATCCTGGGAACTCTTAACCTGTTCGAAGCGGTAAGAAAACATGCTCAGAAAGCGAGAGTTCTTTTTGTCAGCTCTTCTGACGTTTACGGGATTATATCATCGGGGGAAAGAGTTTTGAAAGAGGAAGATGACACCCGGGCTGTAAATCCTTATGCATTAACGAAGATTGGCGGAGAAATATTGAGCAAGTTCTATTGGGAAATTGAAAAGCTTGATGTCTTAATAGTGAGGTCTTTTCCGCATACAGGTCCTGGCCAGGGGCCTGATTTTGCATGTTCTGATTGGGCGTGTCAGATTGCGCGGATTGAAAAAGGATTAGCTGAGCCTGTGATAAAAGTAGGGAACATCGATATCCAAAGAGATTATACAGATGTAAGGGATGTGGTCAAAGCATATGTTTCTCTTATGGAAAGAGGGAAAAAAGGGCAGACATATAACATATGTTCAGGAAAAGCTGTCGCTCTTCGGAAAATACTTGAATTTCTTTGTTCTTTATCTTCTGAGAGTGTTAAGGTTAAGGTTGATTCGCGAAAATTGAGGAAGACAGACATTCCATTTCTAGTTGGCAACAACCGGAAAATAAGAAGAGAAACATCCTGGGAACCGAAGATACCCCTGGAACAGACCTTAAAGGATTTGCTTGAATACTGGAGGAAACGAGAGGGCAGCACTTGAGGCAGTCGTAAGATTCTATAAAGTTCAAGATTGAAAATATTTTCAGATTCTACTTCTGGGGAAATAAAACTTCGATGAGTTCTCCGGTTGTAACTGTGGCTGTCCCGATTTTTCCTACTGCGATGCCAGCAGCAGTATTGGCAATTACTGCGGCTTCCTGAATCGAAGCACCCGAGAGAAGCGCAAGGCAAGCAGAAGCAATCACTGTATCCCCTGCTCCAGTGACGTCATAGACTTGCCTGGCTATAGTCGGAATGTGGAAGGGCATTTTTCCCCTTTCAAATACACTTAGCCCAAGTTCGCCCCTTTTGAGCATGAGATATTTTGCTTCAATTTGAGAGAGTATTTTCTGACCTGCATTTTCAACTTGAGTATCAGTAATGCATGGATGATGGACAATTTTTTCTGCTTCAATGTGATTGGGATTGATGAGGGTTACAGGTGAAAAGGAGAAGAAATTTTCGACTTTTGGGTCTACAAAGACAGGAATTTCATTTTTCCGGGCGTAAGGTAGAATTTTGTCCATGAGGGATTTTGAAAGAATTCCTTTATTGTAGTCTGAGATAAGAATTCCATCGTATTTTTCTTGCTGGATGAAATTAAATATTTGTTTTTCAATTTGGGAAGAGATTGGATTCTTTTTTTCCTGGTCTACTCTGACAACTTGTTGCTTTTGAGCAATGATTCGTGTTTTTACAGTAGTGGGCCTGGTAGAATCAGAAAATATGCCGTGATTATTGGAAGTTGCGTTTCTAACCCATTCTCCATTCTGATCTTTTCCAACTACTCCCACAAGAATAGAAAAGGCTCCGAGGCTTTCCAGGTTGCGGCTTACATTGCCTGCACCTCCAAGGCAGTATGTATCTTTTTTTACCTCAACAACTGGCACAGGAGCTTCGGGAGAGATGCGAACGACATTACCCCATAAGTATTTGTCAAGCATAAGGTCTCCCAAGACAAGAACTCTTTTATCGTTAAAATTGTCAGTAATAGCTTTTATCTTTTTAAGGTCAACTCCTTTCATTGTTTTTCCTCCGTTAGAAAAATAGGATTGGAAACAATCCATGGGACTTTTTTATTCAGTGGGGTTCTTTCCTTGAGGTAGACTTCGACCCTGTAAACGCCTGGCTGTGTCGCCTTATATGACAGCATTTCTTCTCGCGAATGATGAATTGTATTTCCGTTGTGAATGAGAAAAGCTTCCTTAGCAAAAGGAAATGGAGTTTTAATATAGAGAGTGGTGACAGAATCAAGCGAAGTTGTTCCTCCCATTGGGATCTTTTTTTTGCCTTTTTCAGCCCAAAACCGGAATCCATCTGCTTGAGCAGCAGAGTCCACAGCATTGTAAAAATTTCCGTGTTTCAAAAGGTCATAAATCTGTCGTTTGGCAGTTTCAAAGTCCGCTGAAAGAGGTTTTTTGAGGGGGAGATGAAGCCTGAGGAGGAAGAATAGAGACCTGTAAAGAAGGTGGGCATCCACGCTAAAATAGCCGTAAATCGGGTGCAGCTTGTTGAGTGCATCCCATTTTTTTAGATTTTTTTCCGGTCGGACCAGTATTTTTAGAAGAGCATATTGAGGTTTTATGAATAAGGCAGGCATATGAGGCAGGGAACGGATAAAGTCTTTTTTCAGCATACTGTCGGCATTTATTATTTCAATTCCTGAATAGTCGATAAACTTGCCCCACGACCAGCTAACTTTTGAGTAAGGATGAGCTATTATGGTAAATCCATGTAAAGCTTTTATTTGATAAACAGATTCCTCTGCATTTTGAGAAAAAGAATGCGAAGGAGTCTTGAAATCCAGTGCAACAAGATGGCCTCTGCTTATAGAAAGCTCGGATCCGGAAAGCACGAGCACTCCTTTTTTCCAGCCCTGGCAGGCAAGTGCCTCGAAATTTGGTTCTCCATGGTCGGTAAGAATAATGAAATCGAGTGAGGCTGACGAGGCAAGTGCTGCGATTTCATCGATATTTTTTCTCCCGTCTGAAAAGGTAGAGTGCATATGATAAGCCCCTTCTATTTCCCGGAGAGATACATCTTGAGAGGATGGTTTGTATGTTTTAAACCTGAAGAGGTTAAAGCTTAGCCACAGGGAATAAATCAGGAATATACCCAGCAGGATGTACAGGAATGATAGAAATAAACGGTGGGCTTTTGAACGAGTTGCCTTTTTATTTCTGTTCATTGATTTGAGTTTTATTTTTAAGGATACGTTCCAGAGTGAAAGGAACAGCTATCATATAGAGAAAAAGCGAAGTAATTTCTGCGTCTCCGAAATTGTATTCAAATATGCCTGCTGTTATGAGTGCTAAGAGTGCGGCCAGAGAAGCCGCGGCAAAGGGGAAGACAGAGGAATCTTTGGGTTTGATAAGCTTGATAAGTGAAATAAATATCCAGATTACGAATACAAGCCAGGCAAGCAGTGTTGGAATCCCCCTTTCTGCTGCGATTTGAATGAAGTTGTTGTGAAGATGAACATTCCTCTTCGCCTCTTCGGAAAGGCCGTATTCAGGATTTTGGAATACCATGTCCACTGTGTCTGGACCTGTACCAAAGAGAGGGAAATCCTTGATTATTTTAATCCCGGCATGTAAATATTCGATTCTCTGCGTGTTGGAATAGCCATTCAAGCTGAAGATGCTGAGGGCTCTCTTTTTTACGTCCCGGGGGCTTAGAAGAAAAATTAGTCCCACAGCGAGGGGAATGATGATTAAAGCTTTAGGTTTGTAAAGAAAAAGTAGTACGAGTGAAGCGACAATGATTCCAATCCAGGCACATCTTGTTAGAGTAAATATTAGTGTGATAGTGGAAAGGAGAAATCCCAAACCCCAGAGGAACCTTATCCTGTCGCGGTAAAACAGAAACATGCTCAAAGCCATGGTGCTGAAGAGAAGCAGAAGGCCGGCCTGTGTCATGTAATGTCCCATAAATCCGGCCACTCTTTCCCCCGGCGAGGCCTTAAAAATGAAATAGAAAATAGAACAGAGAATAGTAATATATCCCGAAGCCAGAAGAGCCAGGCTTGCATTTTTAATCTCTTTTTCCCTGCTAAATCCAGTGTAGACCATTGGGATTATAAGGAAAAGGAGGAGCTCCCTGCAGTCTTTTAAACTGACCTCGGGATTAACCGATAAAAAGGAAGAAATAAGTGAAAAGATGCAGTAAACGGCCATGGCCCAGAAGAAAGGGGGCACAAGAAATTTTTGTTTTTTAGTTAAGAGTAGGATGAGCCAGCAAAGAAGAGAGATGGAAAGAATAATCTGACTTATGCTTATGGATATCATTGAAAAAAGCAGATAGAACATAAGGGTTACCGGGAGAACGGCTAAAATTTTTATTTGGTGGCTTTTTACACTCATTATGAATAGTAGGATAATATAATAGAAGGTCAAAAAGTTCAAATAGCAAATAATCAGGATGGATTCAACTTGTATTCCAATTTAATTTATTGAAGAAAAGTAAGGCAGGCTTGATAAACTTCTTCAGGAGTGATGTTTCTTAGGCACCTGAAATCTCCGTAAATACAGTGTCTTTGTTTGCATGGGCGGCATTTAAACTCCTTTTCAATTATAAATGCATTTGCCTGCCATGGGGCGAAATTGGCAGGGAGAGTAGGTCCAAAATAAGCCACTATAGGAGTAGAAGTAGATGCTGCAATGTGCATAGGGCCGGAGTCAGGGCCTACAAACAGGGATGAACAGGATATGAGCTCTTTTAATTCCCTTAGATTAATCCTGTCGACAAGGGAGAAAAGAGGCACAGCGCTTTCTTTCAATATTTTTTCTCCAGCAATTTTATCTTCACGAGCACCTACCAGGATAATCTTTACATTTGGAAATTCAGACAAGAGATGAACTAATTTGATTATATTGTCTGTTCCCCAGTCGCGAAATTTGTTCCCGGCGCTTATGTGTACTATTATGACCCTGGATTTGTTGAGATTGTTTTTAGATAGGAATGCTTTTACTCTTTTCATTTCTGCTTCTTGAGCTTTTGGGAGAAATGACGGTGGAGAAGAGGTGGTTGTAATCCCCAGGGCTTTGACAAGGTTGATGTGGTTTTCAACGCTGTGAAAAGTGCCTTTTTTGGGTTTGCGGGGGAGCTTGATGTCATAGATAAAATTCTTGTATTTTATTCTGTATCCGATTTTTAACTTTGCTTTGGAAAATAGAGTTATAAGAGATGCTGTCGGCCCTCCGTGAAAGTCGATAACCACATCATACTTTTCTTGTCGGACCTTGCGGATATGTTTTATGAATTCTTGTGTGCTTAAATTCTTTGGTAATATGATGACTTTGGATAGAGCAGGGTTTCCCTCGACGAGTTCCTTGTATGGTTCTTCTATGATGTATGAAATAGCGGCTTGGGGAAAGCTTTCTTTTAGTACCGAGACTGCAGGGGTAGTCATGACGACGTCTCCGATTCGTCTCAGCCTTATAAGAAGAACTTTTTTTATTGAGGACGGATCAATCCTTAGTTGCTCTGTCTGGTTCAATGGTTGCCTCGTCAATGAGCATAACCGGGATGTCGTCTTTTATAGGGTACACACGAGAGCATTTTACGCACTTAAGGCCTTTCTCATCGGCTGTAAGTTTGACATCTGCCTTGCATATTGGGCAGGCAAGGATTGCAAGAAGCTGGGGGTCTATTGTCATCTTTTTTCTCCTCCTCAATATCATATAAATTATTTGCTAGCCAGTCAATATTTTGCTCTGTTAGTAAATAGCAGATGGTTTTTCGTTGACACCAAATGAGGGCTGTGGTATTAGTTTCTAGGTAAGGGAGGAATAAATCCGATGAAAAATCAAGATAATAAAGTTTCCCCTCCTAAGACCCGTATCAACAAGATTATGCTTGGGTCTCTTGAACGCCCGGCACTGCACTGGATGGCAAAACATTTACCCTCATGGGTGCTTCCTGACCATCTTTCGCTTTTAGCCATCATTGCTGCCGTGGTTATTTTCATATCCTACTGGTTAGTGCGTTTTAGCCTGGATTGGCTTTGGCTGGTCAATTTTGCCCTTATAGTGCACTGGGCAGGCGATAGTCTGGATGGAACCCTTGCCAGAGTCCGTCATATTGAACGCGAACGCTATGGTCTTTTTGTTGACCACAATTGCGATACAATCTCCATGTTCTTAATCTGTGTGGGAATGGGTGTATCCCCCTTGATGGACTTAAGCATTTCGCTTTTGGTTCTTATCGCCTATTATTCTATGTCCATATTGGTTTATCTTATCTCGATGGCGCGTGGGGTTTTTAAAATTTCCTTTGGTGGGTTAGGGCCTACCGAAGTAAGACTTGCAATTATTATTGCTAATATCATTATTTGGTGTTTTAAAAACCCTGTAGTTGGAATCGGCAAAATTAACTTGACTATTTTTAGCTGGATTGGACTTATTGCGGCGATAATTCTGTTGGTAATTTACTTAGTTTCTTTTGAAATCGAACGGAGAAAACTGGCGCGTTTGGATCCGATGCCAAAGAGAAAATAAGTCTTGGGAGTCAAATCTGTAAAACAATTTTATAATTATTATTAAATCTGGATTATTCAGCTCATTATCTCCACTGATCTTTTTCCTTCAACAATCTCACCTATAACCCATGCTTTCTGACCAAGTTCTTCAAATAAGGTGACTGCCTTCTCAGCACTTTGTGTGCTTGAAACAAGAACCATCCCAATACCCATGTTAAACGTCCTGAACATTTCCTTTTCTGCTATTGTTCCTTTTTTCTGAATCTTTCTAAAAATTGGAGGAATATGCCAAGATCCTTTCTTTATCCTAGCTGCAAGGCCTTCCGGGAGGACTCTTGGGATATTTCCATAAAAACCTCCTCCGGTAATATGAGCCATGGATTTAATACGGATTCTCTTAATGACTTTTAGGATTGACCTCGTATAAATCCTGGTTGGTTTAAGCAGTTCTTTTCCTATTTTTCCACTCATTTCTTCATGGCTGAATGTTTTTCGTACAAGCGAAAAACCGTTGCTGTGAATACCACTTGAGGCAAGCCCCAGGATTTTATCTTCTTTTCGGCAGAGATGGCCATCGATTATTTTCTCCCTGCTCACGATGCCGGTGCAAAAACCGGCAAGGTCGAATTTGTCTTGTGAATACATTCCTGGAAGCTCTGCAGTTTCCCCTCCAACAAGAGCGCAGCCTGCTTCCTGACACCCTCTGGCAATACCTTTCATGAGAGAATAGAGTTTTTTCTTGTTAAGTTTTCCGCATGCTATGTAATCCAAAAAGAGCAGTGGTTCCGCACCTGACACTACGACATCATCTGCACACATTGCTACAAGATCGATTCCTACGGTGTCATATTTATTTAAAGCGTCTGCCAGCAGTAATTTAGTGCCCACGCCGTCCGTGGCAGAGACTATGACGGGATCTTTTATTCCTTTGAGACGTGGCATGAAAAGTCCACTGAACCCCCCAATTTTTCCCAGGACTTCTGGACGCCGTGTTTTTTCTATGAGGTGTTCGATTTCCTTGATAAATACTTCAGCCTTGTCGATGTCAACGCCGGCTTTTTTATAGGTTAGAGGTGACATAATAATTTCCCCCTTTAATATTGATTCCTTTTTTCCGGGCTAGTGTATCATACACGTTGATGATTTTGTCGGCCATGGACTCGGCCGAAAATTTCTGATGGACAACCTCGTATCCTCTTTCTCCCAGGCGTGACGCAAGTGTTCTGTCGTTGTAGAGTTTAAGAATGGACTTGGCTAAAGCTGAAGGCCTGCGTGGGGGGACTAACAGGCCTGTTTCTCCTTGAATTACAACTTCAGGGATTCCTCCGACTTTAGTAGCCACAACGGGCAGCCGGCAGGCCATGGCATCCATAAGGATGCTTCCCATTCCTTCCATATGAGAAGAGAGTACAAACAAATCAAGAGATGCGAGGATCTGAGGAACATCTTTTCTGAATCCGAGGAAGAATACCATGTCTTCTACATCGATCTCTTTTACCTGCCTGTTTAATTCCATCTTTAAAGGCCCCTCACCCACTATTATAACTTTAATCTTAGGTGCGACTTCTTTGAGTAGCTTTGTAGCCTGGATTAAATATTTATGACCTTTGTGGTCTGCAAGATGCGCCACTATCCCTACAAGAAAATTATCTGGAGAACAGGATATCTCACGACGAAGATAGTCGCTTGAAACAGCCTTCTTGTATGGAGTAAAGTCAATTCCATCAGGAACAACTCTTATTATTCCTGGATTTATTCCTCCATCAACAAGGACATTTTTTACTCCTTCAGAGACAGCAATGATGGCATCGATATGTTTCATATATTTAGCACGGGATAAATAATTGCTTTTTAGCTGGAAATCTACCCGCCTTGAAATGATTCTCAGAGGAACCTTGGCCAGGGATGCAGCTGCGGATCCAACCGTTATGGAATGTGCGTCGTGAAAATGGACCAGACGGCATTTCCTGCGCTTCATGGCACTTGCGAGCCGGAACACGGCTGCAATATCAAGTTCATTTCCGATTTTTATAGGGATGACAGGAAGGTTTGCCTCTAAGGCTTTGCGGTGAAGTGGGCTGCTTGGCTGGACACAATAATGAAAGATTAAACCTTTTCGTTTCAGCTCTTTTGCCAGGAAGAAAGACTGTCTCTGTCCGCCTCTCCATTCCTTGCCAGCATCAATTTGGAAAAGGCTCAATCTTCTCTCCTTTCTTCCATATCTCTTTAAGCTTTGCGTATCTGGCGAAGACAGAATAGCTGTGAAGGGCAGAAATTACAAAACCGGCATATCCATCCAAAAACCCGGCTTTCAGAAAAAAAGATTTTATGAATTGAAAAAAAGGAAGGATTGCCAGATTGTACCAGTGACATTTCTTATTCTGTGCATATATCTTTTGTGCAGCGAGATCGGAAAACTTGTTGATCCGTTTAAGGTGGTCATGTATATCACGGTATGTAAAGTGATAAATAACACCTTTTAACCTTTGTATTTTCCCTTCAATATTCAGGTTTTCATGGATATACTTACCTTCCCAGATGGCCTTATCTTTGCGGAATAAACGGATTTTCCTGTCGGGATACCAGCCGGAATGGCGTATCCATTTCCACAGGTAATAGACTTTCCGTGGGATGGAGAAACCAGAACAATCCGGCTGCTCCTCTTTCATCTGGAGTATTTCCTCACGCAGTTCTGGCGAAAGCCGTTCATCTGCATCTAGGGAAAAAATCCACGGATAGGAAGCTTTACTATTAGCGAAATTTTTTTGGTCAGCATAATTGGTCCATTTCCGCTGGAAAACGTGCTTTGAATGGCTTTTAGCAATTTTGAGAGTATCATCCGTGCTGAAACTGTCCACAATGATGATTTCAGAGGCAATGTCGGAAATACTCCCTAGGGCAGCCTCGATGTTTTTCTCTTCATTGTAAGTAATGATTACAGCTGAAATTTGCATTTCTTCCATATTAGCATAATTCACATCATTTGTGGATTATTCATAAAGAATGCCGATACCTTTATTTAAGCTTGATGAAATATGCTAGTCAAAGCAAATGAATTTGAGGGGATGGAGGAAGCGACATTAAAAGATTTAGCCTTGCCGAGTCGATATTCGAGGGAACCAGACGAAGTCTGGCCTGATGGATGTGTGAGCACTGTATAATCAAAAGGGCGGTGTTAATTATGGCTCGCGTATATTGTGGCGGTGCTTAAGATAAGCATGCGGAGTTCCAGCAGAGCCGAGAAGATCAGGAGGAAATGGCGTTAAAAATCTTAGTGGAGCGCAGACATGCCCTCAAATTCATCTTATCCAAATCTAGCGTCCCCTTTAATAGCTTAGTGAAATTGGGATATTTTTATATTTCTTGTATCAAGACTTGTCCCTATAACCTGTTCTAACTTGGCCAGAGCAAGGCTGTAATCAACCAGGGCTTTCATCTCCATGGACCTTGCATTAGCTAATTTTTCTTGGTACTCGAGGACGAAATAGTTGGTTGTAAGGCCTACGCTAAGTTTTTTCTCTTCTGCTGTCATTCTTTTCTCAGCAAGTTCCCTTGCAAGTCCGTAGGCTTCAACTCTCTTTGAGTTTGTGTCAATCTGTCTGACCGCATCCCTTACTTCCAGCAGGATTTGTTTTTCGCTGTTTTTGAGCTCCAGGAGGCTCTGTTCCAATCCCATTCTGGCTCTGACGTACTCGGCTCTTGTCAAAACATTACTAAGAGGTACAGAAAGAGTGACTCCTACTGTCCAGTTCTTGTAAAGGAATTTAAAAGCATCGCGAACCGAGTCTCTGGCGCTGCCTTGTTCCTTGCCGATGACAGTTCCATATAAGACATTGTCGCCTTCATAAATGATTCTGTCTCCTGATATGCCTGGGCTCCAGTAAGAAAAACTTAAGTCTAGCCCTGGCAGCATCTGATTTTTTGCTATACTCAGGTCTAAATTTTTAGATTCCACATTTGTCTGATTCACTTTTAAATCGGGCCTGTTTATAATCGCCTGTTTTAAAGCATTGTCAAGAGAGATCTTTTTTTTCACAAAAAATGGTTCATCAAGAGGAACAATTTTTTTGATTGTGACCTCTTCTTCTGGCAAATTAAGAATGTTTTTTAGAATATCTTCGCTGCGTCTGATAAGAGCTTCTGCTGCAAGAATATCAGCTTCACGTTGGGCTACGACCGACTCTGCATTGAGGATTTCTATTGGTGCTAATTTTCCGACCTCGACTTCCTTTTCATTCTTTGCTAGTAGGTCCTTGGCAAGCTGGAGAGATTGTTGTTTTACTTTATAGTCTTCAATAGTATAGACAAGGTTCCAGTAGGCTTCCTGGACTTTATAGATTGTATCTTGAAGAATTAGTTTGAACTGATTACGCGAAATATCCAGATTATTCTGGGCAATAATGATTTCTTTTCGGCTTATTTTGTAACCGAAGTTTTTTAAGAGAGGCTGGGTAAAGTCAAACTGGAGAGTGCTGCCATAACGCGGATTGATTAGCTGGAAGCCCTCATTTGTTTCGGATCTATAACCGGTCATGGATAAAGAAAAATTACCTCCTGTAGGAATCTGCTGAAGCAGAGCTATAGAGTAATCGGAATATTTGCTTTCAACTGTGCCTGCACCCTGGATCCACCAGTATGAAGGGTTTTCATTTTGGCGGTTGCTGTAGCCTATGTCAAAACGCGGCATAAAAAGTCCTTTGGCTTGTGTAACAGATACGTCAGCCATCTCAGGATTATATACCTCAACAGCTACTTTAAGGTTATTCTCCATTGCCTTGACAATACAGTCTTCGAGAGATAAAGAAAGGATTTCTTCTCCCGTACAAGGTGAAATGATGCTAAAGTAAAACAGAATAATGATTGGAATACAAAGAATTTTAAATTTCATATTTATCCTCCACTTTGCATAATTCTTTTTTAACTTTTCATTCTAGCAAATAATGTTAATAAAACCTAAAAATTCTAATTATGATTTTAATCTCTAAATCTTTATACGTTATATCCACTAAATTAGTTCAGCATTATGAGTGCTTTTCTTACTTGATAATTTATTGTATTTTAATATCAGCAAAAAAATAAGATGAAAAGAAGGCGGTTCATTCTCTTTCTGCTTCCTTTCCTACTATACTCTTTTCTTCTTAGTATGGTTTTTCTTTTTATTGGTCGGATAGGTGAATTTTCTATTAAGAACCATTCCTTTCGTCCGAGTACTTTTCCTGTAATATTACTTTGCCTTCTTTTTTTTCTCTTTCTCCTCGGAATCTGGATGCTTTATTCAAAGATAATATCCAGGACCTTCCTCGTCGATTATAATGAAGTTCTTGCCAAGGATTTCCTGAGTTATATTCCTGTTGTCTTTTTTCTCTTTCTTCCTTTTGCAAATACTAATTATTTATCGTCAGAGGACCTCCTGAAACGCTGTAAACTTCTCATCATAGCAGTCATTTTTTCTTTTATCTACTTGAAAACAGCTCACATCTATCGACTGGTAAAGGAGAAACCCTTATTAGTTAAGAATTGGGCAGAGCGGTTTTCATCGATATCACTAAGAAAAAAGTTAACACTTCTTTTCATTGCTGCTGTTGTTCTTTACAATGCAGGAGCAGCGTTGATGGTTTCCGAGGGGACTGCCTTTGCCGGAGATGAACCTCACTATCTTCTCATTTCCCACAGTCTTACTGCAGACGGTGATTTTGACCTTGCAAATAATTATTCCAATAGAGATTATACAAAATTTTTAAAGAGCCAGGTCGAAATCAAGCCTCATATTGCTCTAGGCACAGAAGGCCGGTATTCTATTCATTCCCCCGGGACATCTCTCGTTATTCTTCCCTTCTGTTATTGTGGTTCTTTATTAGGTGGAAAGCTTCTGATCATTATTGTGCGTTTCGGCATGAGTATCTTCGGAGCACTGCTGGGGCTTCAGATTTTTCTTTATGCTCGCCAGGAGTGGAAAAATGAAAAGCTTGCATTTGCTCTCTGGTTTTTATACGCTTTTTCATCACCTGTATTTTTTTATTCTATCCACATCTACCCGGAAATCATAATTGCTCTTTTTTCTCTTACTGTCTTTCGGATTTTTCGTTTCTCAGACTCTTTCTCAAAGTTTTCGCTGATGTTTTGTGGTTTTCTTCTCTCAACATTTATATGGTTCCACGCTCAGAAGTACATATTCATAGTAGTGCCTTTATTTATTTACGGGCTCTGGATTCTGATAAAAAAACACAGGATAGGATGGAATCTTATATATTTTCTTAGTTTTCCATTTGCACTTACCATATTCTATTTTATCTTTCAATACAGCCTGTACGGCTCTTTTTCGCTATCTGCAGTATCCCCGCGGGGAGTTTTGTCGGCCAGGGAATCTTTAGGGTATTTGAAGGCTTTAATGATGGATATTCCTTTCCGTTACAGATGGGAAAGCCTGGCCGGCTATTTTTTTGACCAGAGAGATGGACTTCTACTCTATGCCCCTGTGTATTTTTTCTCCTTTCTGGGAATGATAGAAATGGCAAAAAGAAAATCCAGAGATTTTATCCTTCTCCTTTTTCTTACAGTCCCTTATGTGATTAACTATGCTTTCCTGACTCAGAGAACCGGATATGCCCCTCAAGCCAGGCCGTTAGTTTCTGTTTCCTGGGGGCTTGCGATTTTTGTTGGCTTTTTCCTTGCCTATAACATGAAAAAGATATTTTCCACTTTTTTTTCTGTCGCTGTCTTTTTAAGCTGCCTCTCAGTTTTTCTCCTGTTGAAAAACCCTCGGGCACTATATCAGCTTACGACCAGGGGAGAAACAGAACGGGCTGGAAAGTTATTTCTTCTATTGAGCAATCTTCACTTTTCTCTTCCCAGATTTCTGCCTTCATACTTGAAGATAGATAATTCCAAATGGATTCCAAATTATGTCTGGCTAGGGGCTGTTCTCCTCTTCTTAACAGCGTATCTGGTTGTAAAAAGACGCAGGATTTTCTCAAAATTATCCTTCCATGTTGTTTTCTCGTTTATCGGCTTAACCATTTTTTTTATCTGGTTTGTTTTTTATCCAAGAACAATCATCAGTCATCCTGAAAAGGCAGCCTTCCCTTCCGGGGAGAAGATAAATTTTTATTCTATAGGGCGAGTGACCAGGATGATAGAACCCGGGAAATTTCATTTGCCGGATGATAATAGAGCTTATGTTTTCAGTTTCACATCCTGGCGCAGGATAGAGAAAATCCGGCTCGATTTTGGCTCTCTAAAAGAGGACTATTATGTAAAAATAAAATATTTTGATTCAGAACTTTTTCAAGGGTATACGAATAAAGAAATAAAGACTCTTTATTTTTCTCCTTCCCCATCTTATCGCCTAAAAAGATCGAACATGTATCAAATCAGTATATACCTGGAAAAAAGGCTGGGACCTGTGACCTATGAGGAGCCTTATGTTTTTTCTATCTTGCCTAGCAGTACAGACTCTTAGGATATTTTCTTGACATCTGTCACTAATTTTACTATCTCTCAATAGAATGAAAAAATCCCAAGGGTATCTTTCATTAAGCATATTATTATTACTTTCCATCGCTATTGCTTTATACTTGTCTCTATATTTTCAGCTGCCTTCTTTTACGATTGTCAATCATTCCTATGTCTTCTCGCCTTTGCTCTTTTTAATTCTTCTGGCAGGCGCGTTTTTCATACTGGTTTTAATCCGGTTTTCATTGAAACGTTTTGATAAAAAATATTTTAATATAGATCAACCTTCCCATGGCATAGGAAATCTTCTTCCTTATTTTCCTCTTTGTTTTTTCTTTATTGCCCCCATTCTTCTTGAACATTATCTGAATAGGAATGACCTGAAAGTTCGACTGAATCTTTTGGCTTTCTTTTTGCTTTGTGGTTTTGTCTATTTGATAATGGTTCAATCGAATCGATATTTGATAGTAAAAGATTTTCTTGAGAAGAAAGTAAAAAAGTTTAGCTATTTATCCATCAAAAAAAAGTTTTTAGTGCTTTTTTGCCTGGCTTTTGTCATTTACAACGGCTGTACTTTTATCCTTGTATCAAAAGGAATTTCTTTTTCCGGAGATGAACCTTACTATCTCCTGACAACTCACAGCCTTCTTAAAGATAAAGATATTAATGTTGCAAACAATTATGCTAACCGCGATTATTACTCTTTTTATTCCAAGGAAGAAATTCCACGCTTCAGATTAGGGATGTACGCCCGGGCTGGCAGAAAAGGTGGGGAATATATATATCCTATTAATTTGCCAGGGATTTCATTCCTGATGCTTCCGTTTTACTGGTTAAGCCAGCTTTTCAGTGGAAAGGTTCTTACGTTTATATTGAAAGGAAGCCTCTCTATATGGGCAGCTCTGCTGGGTATCCAGCTCTATCTTCTCTCAAAAGAACTGTGGCAGAAGGAAAAGGTTTCTCTTCTTCTTTGGTTTTTCTATTCCTTTTCTTCTCCGGTGCTTTTTTATGCAATTCATCTCTATCCTGAAATTCCTATTGCTCTTTTCTCGATTATCGTTTACCGCAAAATCCGTTCAGAAAAGCAGCTTTCCATTTTCGACTATTTTTTTCTTGGCTTTCTCCTGTCATCGTTTTTCTGGTTTGGCTTGAAGTACAACATGATATTCTGGCCTCTTCTTATTGTGTCTGTGTATTTTCTCTTAAAAAACCATAAAGCCCGGCTGAAAATACTCTATTTTCTGGCCTTCCCTCTATTGTCCCTCGCTCTTTTTTATTTATATTTGTACGGAATCTATGGCAGTTTTTATCCTTTTGCAGTCTACGAAGGTGTTATGACCCCTGAAAAAATGCATGCATTCAAGCAGACAGCCATGAATATTCCTATATCGATGAGGATTGACACCCTATTCGACTATTTCCTTGACCAGAGAGATGGAATTCTCCTTTATGCCCCGTTTTATTTTTTCTTATTTCTCGGGTTAGTTGAAGCTTTCCGCAAGGCAAAAAAGGACTTATTTATCCTGCTTTTTATAACACTGCCTTTTATCCTGAGCTACGCCTTTCTTTCACATCGGCAGGGTTATTGTCCTCAGGGGCGGATATTGGCCCCGATCTCCTGGGTTGGAGCTGTATTTGTCGGCTATTTTATCTTTCATAATAAGAGAAAATTTTATTCTTTCATTTTTTGGGTTTTTTGCTTAATAAGTTTTGGCACTGTTGTCATTCTCCTTGGGCACCCGGACTTTCTTTACCAGCCCACAACTCACGAGTTTACTTCCAGGCCCGGAGGGATGTTTACTTTCCTCAGTAATATCAATATTTTCCTTCCTAATTTTCTTCCATCTTTCATTAAGGTTAAAAACACAGGATATTTACCAAATTATTTATGGATCCTGGCTGTTATTGCCTTTGTTATAATTTATGTTTTTATCAAAAGGAAAATTCGCCTTAATTCTTACTTCCATCTTTCTGTTTCGCTTTCTCTGCTTGTTATTTTTTTCTTCCTCTGGGTTCTTTACCCTCGACCCGTTCTTTATCCCCACCGCACTTTTCATTATTCAGTGCGGGAGGCTCTAGGTTTTTACTTTTTTCCAATGGGGAAAGGAGTTGTGGCGAATGATAGGGGAGAATTATACCTTCACAGGGAGGGTGCCTACAGAATCCTTTTCGCTTCCAGGAAAAGGCTGGAAAAGGTCAAGCTGGTATTTGGTTCAGAGAGTGGCGGTTATGATGTAAAAATGTCTTGTTTTGACATCTCCTTTTTTAATGAAAAAACAATTTATGAAAAGAAAGAAATAACGATGCAGCTTCCTGCATACTATCCGTTTAAAAAACACTATCTTTATGAGGTCAATCTTAACTTGAAAAAACTCTCTTCTGAATCAATGCTCAAAGCTCCTTACTTTTTCAAGCTTTTCCCCATTTTTCGAAAATCATATGGGTTAGAAAAAATCCAATAAAAAAAATCCCTGTTCCCTAACTAAAAATAGATTGGCTTAGCTCAGCCAAGAAGAGCATGGACGGCTGCGATTTTTTCCGGTATTCTAAGGTTCTGAGGACAATATGGAATACAGGTTTCGCATTGAACGCAGGCATCTCCTTTGGAATCAAGCGTAGCATAAAGCTTTCTAGCTTTATTCCAGTCGTGGTCATCTAAAGCATAGCGCTCGAAGCGCAGAATTTCAGCTATGGGTATTTGCTGAGGACAGTGAGGTTGGCATTTTGTACACAGGCTGCAGGCTGTCTTGTCAGCTTGAGTGGTCATAATCTGGATGGTCTGCGCGTCTTTGGGCCGAAGGGATTTTCCAGCGCCTGAATAGGATTCCACAAATTCGTTGAGGTTTCTCACCCGCATAACCACAGCGTCCAGTTTGGTTCTGGTTGTCAGCCAGCGCACCAGCGCGTTGTGAGGGGAAACGCCGGCTGGTAACTTATCTATAAATGCCTGATCATCCTTCATTCGTCCGATGCCCCGTGCTGTTTTCATGGCAATGGTGCCAAATCCTTTTTTCTGGGCAAACTCTATAAACTTGTCCATTTCCGGGTCAGCTCCGTATGAATATATGAACTGGGCGTTTTCATAGACGCTGTCTTCAACCACAGCTGTCAGGATTTCTGCAGCGCTTTGTCCACCCGGAACCCTGGAATTCCCAGCGTAGCCATGCTGTGAAAGACAGAGATGCTTTACCAGCCCTTCTTTTTTCAGCCGTTCAAAAGCACGTACAAATCCCCGCTCATTTTTAAGCTCATCTAAATTATGATAGCCATAATGGAGCTGCATGTCATCGAAATACCCGAGACCCGTCCGGTTTAAAGCTTCTTTGATATAAGCATAATGTTCCTCTTCATCGATGCGGCCTACATAATGATCTCCATCCACCCGATCCACTGTGACCTGGCAGTAGTGAGCTTCGCGGTTTTTTAGGATAGAATCCGGCGTTCCGGTCCGCATCCATCGGTTAGCCTTATGCCAGTAGTTCATCCCGCATAAGATTCCTGCTTCTCTGGGAGCATCGGCCAGGTCACCAGCTCCTATTAAAATGGAAACCTCCCGCCCGCTGTAGCCCAGCTTCCGTCTGGACAATCTTCCCACTAGGTGTGCAGCTTCTTCTATTGTGTATGCGATAGCCGAGCTTTCTTCCTGCGGCTTACTAGTCAGTCTGCCGGTCAGCCCGGCAAAAACCGCAGCTGATGACAATTTAAGAAATTCTCGTCTTTTGATCGATTTTTTATCTGTCATAATGTATGTCCCCTTTCATTTTTTCTGTTGATGATGATTTTCACGCAATTTCATCAAATTATCACCATTTGATCTGCGTTATTTAAAACAATAACCAGAAAAACATGTCAAGTCAACGAAAAACACACAGGAAAGTGGAAATTTCAGTGACTTGGCACCATTTTCCCATCTCCCTTAGATAAACCGGGGATAGGCATTTAAGTCCGGTGAAAAACAGATTTTTTCGCCGCTTTTTATTTTTTCTAAAGCAAGAGCCGCAACCATAGCCGCATTGTCAGTACAGAATTGAGGGGATGGGACATATGATTTGAGCCCGTGCTTTTGAGCAAGTGCTGCAAGATGTTTCCTTAACTTTTTATTGCTGGCAACTCCTCCGCAGAGCAGCAGTGATTCAGGGCTGTAATCCTGGATAGCCTTAGACATGTTTGAGAGTAGAGCACGTATTACGGCTCTTTCAAAGCTGGCCAGGAAGTCAATGAAAAGGGTGTGGTTTTTCGTAATATTATGCTCTTTGATTTTTCTAAGGGCGGCTGTTTTGAGCCCGCTAAAACTGAAGTCGAGGCTTTTGTCTGTCATATGTGGTATGGCAAAGCTGAATTTCCCAGGGTTCCCCCTTTCTGCTAGCCTGTCGACAATCGGCCCGCCTGGATAACCAAGATCAAGAAACTTCGCAATTTTGTCCAAAGCTTCTCCTGCGGCATCATCCCGAGTCTTTCCGATGACCTTGTAATCCAATTTTTTCTTTAAAAAATAAAGGGACGTATGGCCTCCTGAGACCAAAAGGGCCAGAGCAGGGAATGGAATGTTACTGTGTTCCAGGAAAACAGATTGGATATGAGCTTCAAGGTGATCGATGGGCACAAGGGGTTTTTCGAAATAATAGGATAGTCCCTTTGCAAAAGAGAGCCCTACCAGAAGGGATCCGATCAAGCCCGGCCCCTGTGTTACGGCAAAAACATCGATGTCCTCAAGCTTAAGATTGGCGCGTCTCAAGCTCTCGTCAACAACGTATGTGATGGACGTGATGTGCTGTCGTGATGCAAGCTCAGGCACGACACCACCGTAGGGTGCATGAATTTTATCCTGGGACAAGACAACCGAACTCAGGATTTTAAATCCATCTGTTACAGCAGAGGCTGAGGTCTCATCGCAGGATGTTTCAATACCTAATATTATCATTGCCCTAAATCTTTTTTCGTATCTCTTCCAGGCTTTTTTCAAAAGGAGACCGGGCAATTCCTTTCTCAGTTATTATAGCTGAAATGAGCTTTGCTGGCGTTACATCAAAGGCAGGATTGCGCACCTCTATATGAGGAAGTGAAATACGGCAGTCCCTGATATTCCTTACTTCACTGGGATTTCTTTCTTCGATAGGAATCTCACTTCCATTTGGAAGGTCAAAATCAACAGTATTTAAAGGAGCAGCAATATAGAAAGGAAGACTGTGCTCTTTGGCTAACACAGCCAGAGAATATGTCCCAATCTTATTTGCCGTATCCCCATTACGAGCAATCCTATCTGCCCCTGTTATAACTGATGAAATCGCCCCTTTTTGCATGAAGTAACCGGCCATGTTATCGGTTATTAAAATCACAGGAATATTATCTTTATCCAGCTCCCAGCATGTTAGTCTTGCCCCTTGAAGAAATGGCCTGGTCTCATCTGCATAGACAGTTATGTCTTTCCCCTCATGAAAGGCTGCACGGATAACCCCAAGCGCAGTCCCGTAGCCCGCCGTTGCCAGGGCTCCGGCATTGCAGTGCGTAAGGACGGATTGGCCGTCTTTTATCAGCTCTTTCCCCCAAAAACCGATCCTCTTATTGGTTTTGATGTCATCATCTTCGATTGACAGAGCTTTTTTCAGCATAATTTCTTTAAGTTCAGAGAGACTAAGGTTACGGTTTTTTAAAAATGTCTCTTTCATACGTTCGAGGGCCCAGAAAAGGTTGCGTGCAGTTGGCCGTGTTTTCTCGAGGCGCTGATAGATTCGTTTGAATTCTTCATCGAGGTTGGCCTTCTCATCAATGTTCATTACACCGATGGCCACTCCAAAGGCAGCAGCTACTCCTATAGCTGGAGCCCCTCGGATAACCATGTTTTCTATAGCCTCGGCAACCTCGTTAAAGTCCGTGCATTTTACATAGACTTCTTCATCAGGAAGTTTTCTCTGGTCTATCATAATGACTTTATCTTTTTCCCATTGAATCGTTGGCAGCATTCTCTACCTCTTTTTCCAGCTAGGAGTCTCAGGCCCTTCCCAATTCCACTTTTCCATCCATTTAAGATAGAGGGAATTAAAGTATTCCCAATCTTTGGGGGATAATTCTTCTTTCAATTTGCGATGGCAAAAGATGATCTGATTATCATTATCTCTCAGTATCTTTTCTGTTGGAAGCCCGAGTTCTTTCGCCATAACGGCCTCTTCAAAGCTCTTCCTGTAGTCTTCAATATGGCTGTATACTTGAGATTGGATATAATGATAGAAACCGCAGCTCAGGTCCTTGTTTGTAAGCTTTTCAGCAGTCTTGAGAAGATCTGCCAGTATTTTCCCCCGTTCTTTGCCTTTTTTCGGGAGCGCTTTTTTTAACATGATATCTGAATATCTTTGGGAAGCTAAAAGGCAGACTTGTTTAAAATTTGACCTGTTTAATAGATAAACATAGATCTTTAAACAGGAGTCTTCAAGGCCGGTTTCCTGAAGTGAGACCCCCAGCCCATAGAGTGAAAGCTGTTTAGCCCAGTCTTCTCCCTTTTCAAAACCGTATGAGAAGGCTTGCAAAAAACTTTCCTCGGCTTCCACCAATAACTCCAGGTTGAGTTCCGCCATTCCTTTTAACATATAGGCCTGGGCAGACGGATGTTTTGCCACTTCTAGTTTCGCTTCAATCAGCGCTCTTTTGAAATAAGCCAGAGATTTTTCTTCTTTATAGACGCGGGAGAGTTTTTCTCCTTGGGTATAATAAAACTTGGCTTCTCTAAGATGGGAAACACATGAAGAAAGAAGAAAAAAGCATATCAGAATATACAGTAATGCTGCAGTCTTTGCTGGACGAAATCGGCTGTTCATTTCTCTTGATTATTTTTTTTTACAAGTTCTTTTACAGCTTTCTGAACATCTTTGCGGGAAAATAAGTCGGAACCAATTGATACCATCTCATCGGCAAATGTCTTCAAGCCTTCAAGAAGCCTCGTTTTTGCTTGGATTGTTTCAACATCTTCTCTGGCTTGACTGACTTTTGCATCGAATTCTTTAACGATTTTTCTAAATTCTCCGGTTTTCAGCTCTTGATGGAAAAAGGCCGAAAGGAAGGGGTCCTCAAGACCAATTACTGGGTAAAGGCGGCTGAAAGCCTGCCTTAACGTACTAAAATCCCTTCTTTTAATCTCATCTCTGTATGCCTTATCCAAAGCAGAATTATTTTTAAAAAAACTATAAATAAATTCCTCCGACTTTACCTCTACAATTCCTGGGTCTGGCCAGACTTCCCATGAAAAAATATTCTCTTTCCACTCTTTTGTTCTTTTTATTGCCCAGCTCAAAGAAGAAGAAAGAAGAGGAAAATATAGATAGCTTTTATTAGGCAGGAATTCTGAGAGCAGCTCAACGGCACTGCTGAGAATTGTCTCGGCAGGGGATTTTTTCATTTTTCTATAATATAATCATTAACTTAAAAAGAGTAAAGTCTAATATGATTTAAATGATTTTAAAGCAGACAATCTGATATTTTGACTGACTGATTAGCAAGAGGATGAACAAGCAGAGCAGTGTTTGAGACTTGACTTTTAGGCTGGACTAAAGTAATTTTTATGATAGAAAGATACAAGACATAATAAGTCCTCAAGGAGATTTAAATGTTTTTATTTGGACCGGTTGGACCGACGGAACTTCTTCTCATTGTCCTGATCATTGTAATCATTTTTGGTGCTCGGAAACTGCCAGAATTGGGAAAATCCATGGGAGAGGGCATAAAGAATTTTAAGAAATCTATAAGCTCGAAGGAAAAGGATGAAGAACTCCCTCCCGATAAGCCGAAACCTCCTGATAAGGAATGATGAAACGCATCATTGAGAAACTTACTCTGCAGAGAAAAGAGAAGGAAGGGGATTTTGAGAAAAAGCTAGAAAGTGTCAAAAAAGAGTTTGATGAGCTTTACGATGTAAAAAGCGTTCTCAAACTCCAGGATCGTATCTCCCGCCTCGAAGAAATTATTCTTTCACTTTTTGACCTTATCCGGATTCAGGCTGAACTTGTCGATGCAAAGGATCGAGAATGGGATGCCCTTGGAAGCAACCATGTGGGTATGATTTTTAAAAGCATGGAATGGCGGGTGGATAAGTTGGCCGCTGAGTACAAGGATGCAAACCTCCTGATGAAAAAGTTCATTCTTCTTAAAGAAAAGTTGAATCGACTGCTTGCCACCTTGGAAAAAAGTAATGTTCCTACGCAGGATCAAGTCAAGGATGTTCTTGTCCCTTTGGAGGACTGGCGGTATGCAGGATTTGAAAATCGTTATAGAGGTTCAGAAGAAGAGGTTAAAAAACAGCAGAGAGATTATGTCCAGTTTTTTAAAGGAAAGGGGAAAGTTCTGGATTTGGGCTGCGGCCGCGGCGAGTTTATAGAGCTTCTTGAAGAAAATGGAATAGAATGTGAAGGCATCGATGTAAACGACCAGATGATTAGCATTTGCCGTGATAAAGGCTTTAAATGTAATAAAACTGACATCTTGGAAAAGCTAACTTCCTGTCCTGATAATTCACTAGCAGGTATATTTTCATCCCAGGTCATAGAGCATTTAGCACCCTCATATTTGAGAAGAATGATAGAGATTGCTTATTTCAAGATGGCTTCGCCAGGTTATATTGTTCTTGAAACAATAAATCCGACCTCTGTTTTTGCCCTTGTTCAGATTTATTTTTTGGACATAACACATCAGAAGCCAATCCATCCGCAGACGCTTAAGTTCTTACTCGAAAGCGCTGGGTTTGAAGATGTTGAGATTAAATATTCCGCCCCACTGGAGCAGGAGAAACTGCAAGTACTACCCGGTGCGGATGAGATTATATCTGTTCAGAATAAAAACATAGATAATTTAAATAAGTTGCTCTATTCCCCACCAAACTATGCAGCCATTGGGCAAAAAAAGAACTAACTTCATATTTATTAATCATTTCTGATGGCCCGTCCCCATTATCAATGTTATCACTGATGGTTCCTGTTATCAAAGCCTGTTATAAAAGGTACCTGGTACCATTTTTTATTAGGCAACTTGTAAAAAATTTGTATTATTGCTAGTATTATTAGCCAGATAGCATAACTGAAAAGAGGAATAATTTCAATATAAGAGTAATAAGCTCAATATAAATAAGAAAGGTGAGAAAAGGAGACACGAAGTGATGAAAAAATTAATCAGGAGTTTTTTTCTTATATATCTTCTAATCTTCTTGAGCTCGTTGGCTGCTGCACAAAGACAAACTGGATGCATAAAAGGAAAAATTACTGATGTTGAAGGATTTCCTTTACCTGGTGCCTCTGTTTATATTGATTCGCCAAGCTTGTTAAACATTCAGACTTACACGACATCAGCTTCAGGAAAGATCAATTTTCATGCCCTACCTCCAGGACGGTATAAAATCACTGTTGATATGCCTGGATTTAAGACAGTCAATATAGAGAACATCATCATTCGAATAGGGATGACACTTTATATTGATGTTGCTATGGAAATGACAATAATCGAGGAAGAAATTCCATTTAAAATTACATCTCCTATGTTGGATTCAGAATCCGCAAAAATAGCCATAGTTATTGAAGATGACCTTTTAGAAAAAATTCCCTTTAGAAGAGATTTGCACGATATTACCAACTCTGCTGCTGGTGTTATATCGGATTACGCATCCTATTCTCAAGCCCATATTATTCACGGCTCAACAACAAGAGGAAACGTCTATGCTTTGGATGGTGCGAAGATGAATGATCCGGTAGGAATGAGTCTTCTCAACAACATCAATTTTGATGCCATTGAGGAAGTGGAATTGGAAACAGGAGCTCATCCTGCAGATGTTGGCAATATAGATGGCGGATTTATCAATGTTGTCACAAAATCGGGGAGCAATGGATTTAGCGGAGGAGCTACTATTTACCATACTAATGATAAAATTGCCAAACAATTATATTCTGAAGATGAAATAGCTAATCTGGAAACCTCTCCTGCTCCAATGGATAAAAGTCTGTGGGATGTTTCATTTTCCTTGGGAGGTTCGATATTAGAAGATATGCTTTGGTTTTTCACCAATATCCGAATGATAAACCAGTCCAGTACAACTTCCTTTATTCCGTGGAAAGATCCCCAAGGTAATAATCAGAAGGAATATTATTGGGACAATAAGGATAAATTGGGATTTTTCAAGTTGACATTCCAGTATCTTTCGAAATTTAGAGTGACGGGCTTGTTTAACTTTGCTGATTGCTATCAACCTGCACACGCATTTAATCTTGACTGGAACCTCACTGAAGAGGCAACGCGCATCCTGGATAATGCAAGGAATTACAGTGCCATTGGAATTTTAAATTATTCATTTAATCAAGATACATTTCTTGACTTGAAAGGAGGGTACATAGTCAACAACTCTCCTTTACTCTTGAATGAAGAAGCAAGTAATAACCCGAGGTATTATGATGAAAGCTCCGGATATATTTGGGGGAGCGGAATGTTCAATGAGGTTCAACGCCGAAAGAGGCTGCAGGCCGATATGTCCATAACTCGAGTTCAAGATGATTTATTTGGAGTTGACCACGAGTTCAAAGCAGGCGGAGAGTATGAATACTGCTTTGGAGAATGGAACGTGTGGAAGGATGACAATTTAATGATCCACTACAACAACGGAGATCCCTACTTCTTTAGTATGGCCGAATCCCCTGTGACCGGAAGCACAGTTGGTAAAGGAAAGGTCTCTTTTTTTACTGTAGGAAAACTTGAAAGCGAATTGAAGCCAAGAAATGAGCTTAGAAGAATTGCTTTTTTTGTCCAGGATTCGATGTGTTTTGGGAGGAGGTTGACTCTAAATCTTGGGATCAGATTTGACAGAAGCGTAACAAATCAACTTCCTAGTGTTACAAAAGAAAGTGGTAACCCGGTCTCTCTTAAAATTGGAGAAGAATTAATTGAACCAACAGCAGGGATAAACCCTTTTGCTGAACACATGATTTTAGCATGGGATGATGTAATAGTTTGGAATGCCTGGTCTCCACGCATAAGCTTAATATTTGATGTTTTTGGGGAAGGGAAAACACTTTTTAAGGCTTCTTTTTCTCGTTATAAAGAATATCTGATGCTCCAGTATGCATATGATTTAAATCCATTTTATAGTGGCCGCTCTCATCAATTCTTCTGGTATGATGAAAACATGGATGGCAATGTCGATGTTGATGATACCTACGTCTCGTATGCTGAAAATTATCGTCTATATGCAGAGGGTAATTATAATAAAAGGATAGACCCTGAAATCGATTCTCCATATACTGACGAATATATAATCGGACTTCAGAATGAGCTGTTTAATGATTTTTCTATTAAAATAAATTATATATACAGAAACAAAAAGGGCATTTTTGAGAATGTTCCTTATGACCCTGACCTGGATTTGGAATGGTATGAAATCAACAAGGATACTGAATCATATTGGGTGCCATTCCATACTTTTGTTCCAGAGGTCGATGATTTTCCGGACACGAGTGTTTCACTCTATTTTCCGTCTAAAGATTCTCCTCTTTTCTTCGATCGTTTTAAAAATGTTTCTGAATTAAATAGAAAATATCGTGCATTCGAGTTTGTTTTTAAGAAACGGATGTCAAATAACTGGCAGTTGAATGGCTCTTTAGTTCTAAGTAAATCAACGGGCAATATTAATTCGGGTTATTACGCGAGTTCGGGAAATACTAATGCAGCAAACAGTCCAAATTACTTCGTCAACAATCCGGGAACTTCTCGCCTGGACTATGACAGGCCTCTGGCCATAAAGTTGATGGGAACATACGAATTCCCTTATGATTTTTTCCTAAGTTTCTACTTCACTCATGTGAGCGGTACTCCATGGACAAGAAGTGTAACAGTCATTCCTCCTTCGTCGTGGGTCGAAGAAAACAATACTTATGGCTATTATGTTAATGTTCTTCTTGAGGAGCCCGGCCTCAGGAGAAACGAAGCCTTTAACAATCTTGATATCAGAATTGAGAAGAAACTCAGTTTTGCCGGATTTAAAAGCATAAATGCTTATATAGATGTTTCCAATCTTCTTGGAAACAAATACAAGACGACAATCCGGAACGATGGCGGTTACTGGTTTCCGGAAGAGGAAAATTCTAAAGAGGGGACATATATATTGAGTCCCAATTATGATAAAGTTACCTCTCTCTATGGAGTAAGGGTGTTCAGATTTAGTCTTCGTTTCAGTTTCTAACTTTAAAGGTTAAACCCAAAACTTTTTTCTGTTCATCTCCTCCTGTCTTGTTTTTAAGGGTTGCAAAAAGTTTGCTTTGCCCCTTAAAAAGCTTATCCACATCCTTTTCTAACACAAAAGGAACTTCAATCTTGAAATTATTTTCTTTGTTTGCTTCAAGTTCGGTTTCGGCTACTTCGACTTCATAGGAATCTTCATATTCCCACACCAGGTAATCTCCGGCATCGATTAATTTGAGATGAAGTTCCAGTGTTGTCTCCAGCTTTTCTTCTTTCTCCTTAAGCCAGATATTTGTCATAGGAACCTCGATGAATATGATGCCCTCGATTCTTTCTGCATTGACTAAAGTGCTTTTAACATGCCAGGTGAAATTGAAAAACATTTTTTCTCCTTGTATTGTATCCTGCGACCTGGCCTGGGCTGCGTTAAGGCCCTGCATATATGCAATGTTATAAGAACTGATAGTACTTAGATTGTATGTAACTAACCGGTAAGTCCCTGTGCAGCTAGGATCAACAAAAACAACGGGAAAGCTTCCGTAATACCAGATCTCCGAACAGCGTCCATAATAGCTGTAACCCAGTGGGTGAACTATCCTATCCATAGGTGGTCCGAAAAGAACATATATACGTCCACGGTCTGTCCAATATCCATCTTTCCCCTCACCAAAAAAAAGTTCGTTTGCTCTTTCTATCCGGTTAAAATATTCCGTCTTGAACTCGTTTTCTTCTGTATACGGATCAGGATCCCGGCGTTTCCAGAATTCTTCTTTAAATTTTTCCTTTTCAGAATCCGGAAGATCGAGAAAAATTCTTTCCTCTTTCTTTGTAATAATGTATCTGACTTTGGCAAAGAACTCGGCATCTTCGGGGTTGAGCTCTTGTGCTAACTTGTAATAATGATAAGAGCAGGAAAAAAACGAGAGTGCAAGGCATGAAGTCAATATAAATAGAGCAAACATCCGAAATAAATATTTCTTAGTCTTTTTTTTATTTAATATAAATGTGCCGGACATTTTATTTCTCCTTTTTATCAACAAATAACTCCTTACTTACAAATCTATAGTGAGATGAAGATAAATTCAAGTTTTAGGGAGGATGAAATGCGGAAGGTGGGACTCGAACCCACACGGCTTTTAAGGCCATAAACTCCTGAGGCTTACGCGTCTACCAATTCCGCCACTTCCGCACTCGTATTATCCGCGCCTTTCTTCTGGAGCAGGTATTATAATCTTACTCGAAAAAAGAGTAAAGTCTTGACAAATCGAAATTCGGTTCTTATCTTAATGATAAGTGGCAAAAAATTTTCTATCTTCAATATTTCATCAAAAGTCTTTTTTATCCTGAATTATTTACTTTATATAAAATGGAGGTTAAATGAAACTTTTGAACCGGAAGCAAATTGAGAGTCTGGCTAAATTTAAAAGCAGGGACTTTCTGACGACTTCATTCTATCTCGACACAAACAAAAGCAGGATGACGAAGAAAGAAGTCAAACTATCTTTGAAAAATCTTGTCAGCAGCAGCAAAACACGGCTGTCTCAGATGAGTTTAGACAAGGCGAAAAAGGAATCTATATTCAAGGATTTGGATAGCATCTATCGATTTTGCTCCCACGAGCTTTCCTCTTATAATTTTGCCGGTATCGCGGTTTTCTCATGCAGCAGTCAAGATTTCTGGCAGGTTTTTAACCTTAGCAATTCACCCAGAAACAGGATTATTTTCGACCAGAACCCGTATGTTCGCCCGCTCTCTGCAATTCTTGACGAACACCACAGGATATGTATTCTAACTCTCGATAGGAAAGAAGCCAAATGGTATGACATCTTTATGGGAGACATCACCCTAATTAAAAGCATAATCGGAGATGTTCCGAGTAAGGTCAAGGAAGGGGGCTGGGAAGGGTACGAATCCAAGCGTATCGAAAGACATATATCCGGCCGTCTTCGTAAACATCTTAAGACGGCAGCTAAAGTAACATTCGAACTGTTCAAAAAAACTAGTTTTGACAGGTTTTTCATTGGCTGTCAAGATGAATATTATACGGAGTTAGAATCCCTTTTTCATTCATATTGTAAGGATAGATTGAAAGGCCGGCTCAGAATAAAACCAGCCGATCCTCCTGACAGGATACTTAAGGAAGCGCTGGAATTGAAAAATGAACTGAAGGTTCAGGAGAAAAAGGATCTTGTGCTAAGCTTTGTTTCCGAGCTGGAGAAGGGCAGATTGGCTATCTCAGGATTAAAAAACACTCTTAGAAAGCTTAATAATGGAGAGGTTCAAACACTGCTTATCATCCGGAATTTCTCCAAGCCAGGGAAAATCTGTCCTAAGTGCGGCTTTTTGTTTGTAGATGAGACACAATGTCCGGTCTGCCAGAGCAAAACAGAACCTCTCGTTGATGTCATTGATGAAGCCATTGAACTGGCCATGGATAAAAGATGTAGAGTGAAACATATCAATCCGCCCTCCAAGCTGAGCAGATACGGAAATATTGGCGCAATCTTGCGCTACAAAACTTGAAACGCAAGCAGAAAAACTTCAGCAGCCATAATCTGTTCATAAGCCCACCCCCAAGGCGGTATGGCCTTGGATACGGGCTTATTTTAGACACCCAAGATGAAGCTTTACAGTTGTAAAGTAAATAAACAAGCCAGTGATATCCACGATAGCCGTTATTACTGGGATGGCAGCGACAAGCGAGTCGAGCTTCATTTTGCTTTGACAAGATTCAGAAAAAAATTGGTAAAAATTCTATTGATATTTATAAAAAAAACATGTAGCCTGAATTATTCACGAGTCGAAGCTGCTGTAGATGCAAGGCGTAAAGGATGAAGCTGTGGTCGTTCACCGCAACTTCTTTGCAGCTTAAATACATTATTATAGAGCCTGAGCAAAATTATAGGGTCTGAGCAAAGGAACATAAATCTAAAGGTGGATACATAATGAAAATTGCGAAGGAGGGTTTACTTCTCATTCTCCCCTCTTTGGCTGCAGCTGTTCTTTTTTTTAAATATAGCCTGTGGCTCCCTTTTGCAATCTTTATAATCACAGCTTGCTGTTTTTGCTTTTTCTTTCGTGACCCGAAGCGTAAAATTTCCCAAAATAAAAACCTGCTTCTTTCCCCTGCCGATGGTAAAATCGTTAGAATTCAGACTGTTGAATCCCATCCTTTTTTCCCTTCCTCAGTCACAATCGTCAGCATTTTTTTGTCTCTTTTTGATGTTCATATCACTCGAGCTCCCATTTCTGGAACTGTCAGAGAAGTTGAATACAAGCCTGGGAAATTCTTTTCTGCCTATAAAGATAAAGCCAGCTTTAAAAATGAATCCAAATCAATATTGATAAACGGTGATGAAACAAATATTCTCGTTAAGCAGATTGCAGGATTTGCGGCCCGCCGCATAAAATATTTTGTTAAAAAGAATGAAATGATAACGAGAGGACAAAAAATTGGTATGATTTATTTTGGATCCCGGGTTGATATTTTCATACCCAAAGGAATACAATTAAAAGTCAATTTAAACCAAAAAGTTAAGGCGGGATGTACAGAAATAGGTGAGAAAAAACATGGAAAATGAAAAGAGGCATCAAGAATTCTATCTATTACCTAGTCTTATAACAATGACTAACATTTTTTTTGGCTATCTCAGCATATTTGCTACCCACCATGAAAAATACTTATTGGCAGCTTTCTTTATAATTAGTGCGGCTGTTATGGATGCCCTTGACGGATTCACTGCCCGTATAACCAAAACCCAATCAGACTTTGGTGTTCAGATCGATTCCCTTGCTGATGTTGTTTCCTTTGGATTAGCTCCCTCTTTTCTACTCTATTCCTGGGGATTTAGACTGACTTTTCCTTCTGGCGCTGCCGTCTTTTTTAGTTTTATCTTTCTGATAGCAGGTATCCTGCGGCTGGCTCGCTATAATATTCTTCAGAAAAGTAATAAAGGAGACAGGAAGTTTTATACAGGATTAACTATTCCGTCAGCCTCCCTGCTTTTTGCTGCTATTGTTTTATGCCATCCCCAACCTGTCGGGGTAAGACTGTATGCATTTTCCCTTGCCCTTCTTGCTGTTATCCTTTCCCTTTGTATGATCAGTACTATAAAATACAGGAATTATTTAAATTTCAATTTCCGCCAGAGAATTGACCTTAGAACAGCTCTGTTCATGGCAGTCATCTTTAGCAGCCTCATCATTTTTCCCAGAATTTTCCTTCTTTTTTATATTTCTCTTAACGTTATATCTGGTCCCGCAATATATGCCTTCAATTTTTTAAATAAAGGACTCCAAAAAAAATTAAGCCGAAAAAGAGCTTAATTTTCCTAGAATTATTTTTTTCGTTCTTTAAGTTGACCTTATTCTCTGAGCATTTGGTTGGCATTTGCGATCATTTGCTGCTTGGCCGGAGCATTTGACTTATTTCATTGAAGATAAGTTAAAAAAGCCCGGTAATATTAATCTTGAAACAATAATTTATCTAGGAAAAATATTAATCTAAGGAATATTCATGTATGGAATTAATAGCTATAAAGTAGGAGACTATTAGGGAAATATGGTTGACAAATAGCTATACTAAATAGTAAACAATAGTTTATCTTTGGAGGATTCCAGGGGATAGTTCTAAAAATCAATGTTGAAGGATATAAAACAATGGCTGTTTTTCTGAAAAAATCTTCTCTGGTTATGCTGGCCGGGTTAGTACTCTGCCTGTTTCTTGTCATGAGCTGCCAGCCTATAAAAGAAAAGGAAGCCTTTGACTGCAGCCTGGTTGAGCTGAGAGAAAACCCTGACTCCGGATATTATGACGCTGTTGTCAAAGTAGAAGGCATAATGCTGGACGATATCCTGAAAATGAGTTTTGCCGTTTTTACTCCGACCAGTTCCTACGAGATTGCGGACCTCTCTTTTGTGGAAGATGGCCAGGATCTGGACTGCCTGGAAGCAGGGGATGTTTTTATTGTCCCACTGCACAAGCCCGATTGGAAATTTAATGTCAGAGGGCAGAATGATATCTACTGCTCCTTAAATTTTTGGGAGATGCTGCCTGTCAGTGACCAATGGCATCCAACCAAATCAGAAGCAATGGAAGCAGCCTGGAACATTGAAGTGAATTTAGTTGCAGGCCTTCCGAAACCTGTAATAAAGAATCTTCCTGAAGAGTGGCAGATGGTCAATGAGAGACTTCCGGATATGGATGAACCCTGTGGATATGTGGTCTATCAAAAGGTGCGGGCAGAAGAAGTCAAAGAAGAAGTATATATCCAGTACTGCTTTTTAGACGAGTATGAAATTCAAAGACTTTCTTCAGTCCCGGAAACTGAATTTCTCACCGGTTGGACAGATTGGACAAAGGAATATGGCAGGCCTGAGCTAATTGCCGGGCACAATGCTGTATATTGGGATATGCAGGAGACGGATGAATTTGGCTGGATTTTCAGGTATACTTATATCGATTCAGAAATGGTTATTGAAGTTGATATTGATGCTGATCCCCTGGAATGGGTCAAAACCGAACAGGAAAAGATTCTGGAAGGAAAGGAAAAAAAAGTGTTCCTTCGCTACGGATATGGTCCGGTAGGAGACACTGAATCACAGGTCATGATCGAGATTTGGATGAATGGGCAGGGAACCTTTCATAAAAGGTCAAAGGGAGGAATCATTGTAAATAAAGCCTTTCGCCTGGAGAATAGAGAGCTTGAGGAGATACAAATATCTATCAGCAGCAGCCGGTTTAGGGAGTTGCGTTCCCGGTCTGGTGTTCCCGGAGGCACGACATCCTTCCTCTCTGTAAGATATGAGGATCAATTCCATACAGTGGAACTGAAGAATGTTACAATTCCACTATTCCAAAAGATAGAGCAGACAATAAAAGGTATCGTTCTGCCCAAAGTGGATGAGACAGAATAAGATGGCAGCATTTAAGAACTGGCTTGATGATATCGTCGATGATATCGAAAGATATAAAGAGAGATTCAGCAAAAAAGATTCAAAAAAGTATAAGCTGGATTAGGCACTGGGATAGGGAGCGCCTTAGAAGCCAAAGCAAAGAAAGATGGGAAAATAATATAGCAATTTGAGTGAACTATGCCCAACTATTGCTGCTGATCAGGGGCGTGTTTTTGGGATTGAAAGTGCTGTCTTAAGGATAAAAAATTCCTCTATTTAGAGGCTATCTTATTTATTATGAATAAGATAGTATGGCCCGTCCCCTATTCTTTTTATCCTTTGACTTTGACGCGCTCGACCAGGCTGTAAACTATTGGAATAATAAACAGGGTAAGGAGCGTTGTGGCAACCAATCCTCCTACTACAGTAATAGCCATGGGAGCTCTCATCTCTGATCCTTCCGAAACACTAATGGCCATAGGCAGCATTCCCAAGATAGTAGTCAAGGCCGTTATCAGCACAGGACGCAGCCTGACAGCACAGGCTTGAAGAATCGCTTCTAGCTTTTCCATGCCTTTTTTTCTTAACTGGTTGGTATAGTCTACCATCACGATACCGTTATTAACCGCAATTCCCGACAGCATGATAACACCTATAAGCGCGGCTAGGCTTACAGTCTTTCCTGTTACGAGCAAAGCAATCAATACTCCAATGAGCGCGAGCGGAATGGTGAACATGATGACAAACGGGTGGCGCAGGGACTCAAATTGTGATGCCATGATCATATAAACCAGAAGCATTGCAAGGGCTAATGCACCGGCCATAATCATGAAAGCTTCCTGCATATCTTCATATGCACCGCCTATTTCGATGAAATATCCGGATGGAAGTCCTTTTTCAACACTTGCGATTCTCGTTTTAACGTCCTTAGCAATACTGCCTAGGTCTCTGCCGGCGATGTTCCCTGTCACAGTAACAAGCCGGGCCTGATTTTCTCTTGTTATTTTGATGGGGCCTTCTTCTTTTGAGACAGAAGCAACCTGACCCAAGCTTACCATAGTATTTAAAGGAGTCATAATAGGAATACTCTTTATGTCATCCAGGGTGTCTCTAAACTCTTCCTTAAGACGGATGCGTATGTCGATTTCCTCGTTTCCTTCTCTAAAACGTGTAGCGACTTTCCCCAGTGATGCTGTTTGGACCGTGTTAGCCACCTGACTGACCATCAATCCCATCCGGGAAGCCTCTTCCCTGTTTATTGTAATGTGGTATTCTGGTTTTCCCTCGGAGAATGTATGAGTGATATCCCTTAACCCTTCCACATCTTGGATCTTTTCGACAATCGTATCAGCGAGAATCTTAAGATTGTTAAGATCACTTCCGAATATCTTTATCTCAACAGGAGCCGCCGCTCCACCTAACATCATCTGGCTCATATCAAGAGCCTCAACTTTAAAACCCATCAATTTGGGGAGTTTTTTTCTGAGTTCTTCTAGGATCTCAGAGTCACTGAGTGTACGTTTTTTCCTCTCTGCCAATCCTATCCAGAGAGATCCCTCATGAGTGCCTGTAGCACCAAATCCTGATGCAGAGTCAGCAGGGTCATCTTCTGCTTGCGAGCCGACCTGGGCAGTGACTAAATCCACATCAGGTTCTTGAGCCAGTAAATCTTCTACCATATTGACAACACGGTTCGTTTCCTCAAGAGAAGTACCGACAGGCATCTTAACCGAAAGCATCAACATATTTCTGTCCATTGAGGGCATGAATTCTGTTCCCAGGAAAGGAATGAGAGCCAGGGAGAGTAATAATAGTACCAGAGTTCCTCCTAATATCCATCCTCTATGCTGAAGAGTGCGTTTAAGAATTTTTTTATAAAAATTTCTGGCTTTCCCGAACTGTTTTGTCCTTTTGTCGTAGAGTTCAATATTTTCTTTTGTTCTTACCTTGAATAAACTAGACGAAACCATGGGAACGATTGTAAGAGCAACAAATAATGATGCTAGCAGGGAAAATCCAATGGCCAGAGCCAGTGCACGAGTCATCTGGCCTGTTATTCCGGATGCAAAGGCCATAGGGAAGAAAACTGCAATTGTTGTTAATGTTGATGCTGTAATAGCCATTCCTACTTCAGAGGTGCCGTCTTTTGCAGCCTCGTTCCTGCTTTTTCCCTCTTCTATATGACGATAGATGTTTTCGATGACAACAACGGCATTATCAACCAGCATCCCGACACCGAGAGCCAATCCCCCGAGTGTAAGCATATTAATGGTATAGCCTGCGACGTAAAAAGCAATAAAAGTTGTGATAATCGAGAGGGGAATGGCCAATGCGATTGTAAGTGTGGGCCGCCAGTTGCGGAGAAATATGAAAATAAAAATGATGGCAAGAAGACCTCCGATCAGCGCATTGTTTCCGGTCTTATTGATTACTTTCTGAATCATATCCGATTGGTCCATAGCAGTATAAAAATTTATGTCGGGAGGGATAGTTTTACGTATTCTTTCGAGTTCTTTTTTTACTGCTTCAGTTGTAATAACAGTATTTGCTCCTGATTGTTTGCTTATGATCATGAAGACGGATTTTTCCCCCTGTACCCGTGCTAAATAGCGGGATTCTTTCATGGTGTCTCTGACATCTGCAATATCTTTCAAGTATATTGGCTCGCCTGTTTGTGTAGTGCCAATGACAGTGCTGCGGATATCATCAAGGTTTTTGAATTCTCCCAAAGTTCTCAAAAGGATTTCGGAATGTCTCTCAACTATTCGTCCCGCAGGGAGATTAAGATTTTCCATCCTTAGTGCAAGTAGAATGTTGTCCACAGAAAGGCTGTGGGATTCAAGGGCGGCTTTGTTGATTTCAACCAGTATCTCTCTCTCTTCGGTTGAAAACACCATGGCTGACGCTACTCCTTCAATCCTTTCAAGCCTGGTTGCTACTTCATCTTCTATGATCTCTTTTAGCTCGAAAGTCGGCATTGTTTTAGAGTTAATCCCCCAGAAAATCACAGGGATCTGGGACATATTGAATTTAACTACCAGAGGGTCGGTTATTTCTTCTGGGAGGTAGGATTTATAAAGCCCGATTTGCTCTCTGAGGTCCTGGGCGGCGAAATCAAGGTTAGTCCCCCACTCAAATTCAACCATGATCAAAGAAACCCCCTCAGACGTTGTCGAGTTCACTTTTTTGACACCGCTGACAGTATTAACAACTTGCTCTATGGGTCGTGTAATAGTGTTTTCAATGTCTTCTGGAGAAGCTCCGGCGTAAGCAGTCACCACAGATATTGTAGGGAACTCCATCTCAGGGAAAAAGTCCAGCCCGAGCCTTGTTAGCGCAAGCCCTCCTAATACGACCAGGATCAGTGCCAGCATTGCTGTGGTAACTTTTCTATTGACAGAAAATTCTGCTATTTTCATTTGATTACCTCTTTCACTTCTAATCTGGCTCCTTCAATAAGGCCGTAGTTTCCATCGACGACGACAAGATCCCCTTCTTGAAGCCCTTTCACAATCTCAACCAGGTCAGTATTTTGAAGGCCTAAAGCGACTTCTTTTTTCTGTGCAGTATTATTCTCCCCAACCAGAAATACATATTTATTTTCAAGAACAGCATTTTGAGGGATGGTGAGAGCATTTTCGTGAGTGCTGACTTTCAGTGTGACTTCTCCGAATGTGTTTGGCCTTAGTATCAAGCTGGGATTAGCCGCTATAACTTCGACTCTGAATTTTTTAGTCATAGGGTCAGCAGTCAGATTGACTATTGAGATGCGGCCTTTAAAGACTTTATTAGGAAAGGTTTTAACTTTGAGAGAAGCAGCCTGGTTTTTCCTGATAAGCACTATATCCTGATAAGAAACATTGATGTAAATTTTTATTTTAGAAAAGTCCATAATAGTCAAGACCCCGCTGGTAGTTGAATATCCTGCCATCATGGGGTTGATTACATCACCGACTTCTGCATTTTTAGAAGCAACAACTCCGCTAAAAGGAGCTTTCATTATAGATACATCCAGGCTGTGTTTGGCCAGGTTCAGAGTGGCTTGGGCCTGCTCCTGCTGGGCTTCGGCTGCTTCAGAGGCAAGTTTTATTTTTTCATACTGCTGGTCGGAGACAGCATTTTCCTTTTTCAAGCGTTCCATCCTTTCCATGTTTCGCTGGGCATCTTTGTAGTTTGCATTTGCCACTGCTGCGGCAGCTTCTGCCTGTTCCATCTGAAGCCGGATGGCTCTTGTATCGAGCTCTGCCAGAAGCTGGCCCTCCTTCACATGGTCTCCTTCTTCTACATAAATATGGGCGATTTTTCCGCCTGTGTCTGGAGTAATGGTTATTTTTTTCCATGCCTCTATTACCCCAGTATAAAAGAGTTTTTCTGAAATGCTCTGTTTTTTAACTTTAAAAACTTTCACAGATGTGAGTACGGCACTTTCTTCCTTTATTTCTTCGCTTTGCTTTTGATTCTGGCAAGCAAATAGGAAGGTTAAGAGAACCAGCGCAATTGACAATTTCACTGCTGTTATCTTTTTCATTTGATTCCTCCATGTATCACTATCAATATATCTTCTTTCATATTAATATATTTCAGCCAACTCCCATGGCTTTATCCAGTTCTGCCAGAGAGACGACATAATCGTAAAGAGCTTGGGAATAGTTAGTCTTTGCCTGAGTCAAGGCGGTTTGGGCCTGGTTCACATCAAGAACGGTTACCATGCCTTCTTCAAAACTCAACTCGGCAATTCGCAGGCTTTCCTGAGCCTGTTCTACGTTCTTTTCTTGCGAAAGAAGGGATTCCTTCGCTTCCTCAAGCTTTAGGAAAGCCTGCCTGACTTCAAACTTTAGTGTATTTGCAAGACCTTTCTGCGTAAATTCCAGCTCTTTGATCATGGCTTTTGACTGAGCTACCCTGGCGGATGTAGAAAACCCGTTGAAGATCGGAAGAGTTAGAACCAGATTGACTGAATAATAGTTTGACCAGTTGTTTTCCTTAAAATTAAGATGATCCGACCAGTAATTATATTGACCAGATAGTGCAATAGAAGGCAGGCTTGCAGACCTTGCCATTTTCAAAGCTTCTCCGGCCATCTGTTTCTGGAACCTGAGCTGGCTTATCTCCGGCCTGTTCTGCACAGCCCTGGTCAAGCATTCTTCTAACTCAGGATTGGCGGGTTTATATGTTAAATTGCCTTTAATTTCGATTTCTGTTGAAAGGTCCAGGCCTAGAAGTGTTTTCAGGCTGAGCTCGAGTATTTTCAGATTATTTTTTGCTTTAATCAACTGGGGTTTTAAGTTTGCGACCTGCACTTCTGACCTCAGAAGGTCAAACTTTGAAGCCATTCCTACTTCATACTGGCTTTTAATATTTTTGTGAAGTTTTTCGGCAACTTCGACAGCTTCTTCAGATACCTTGACAAATTCCTTTGCGAGCAGAGCTCCGTAGAATGCCCTTTTTGTATTGAAAACAGTCGTATGTCTGGATTGTCGTACAGCCTCTTCTGTGGATTTTAGGTTATAGTTTGCTTGTCTGTATCCGGAGACCAGCCTGCCTCCGGTGAAAACAGGGATCGTAAGGGCAAGGGAAAACTGGAAGTCCCGGGTAAAATCCACTTCTACTCTCTGTGGTGGCTGTCCGGGAATCATCGATGGGAACTCCAGTTCCATGACTTTTTCATTCAGAGTATGCAGCCCTTGACCGTTAAGAGAAGGGAAGAAACCTGAGGCCGCCTGCCTGACTTGGGATTGAGCCGCCTCAACTTTCTCTTCAGAAGCGAGATGGTAAGGGTTTTGAGAGAGTGCGAGGTGTATGCTGTCTTCGAGTGTCAGGGTTATTTTTTCCTGGGAAAAAGAAAATCTCCCTGCAGTAAACAGCATAAATATTATTAGAAGTAATTTTCCTATATTTCGCATTTTTATGCTCCTTTTCTTTCCTTTTTAATGCCGTAAAGAAGAAAACTCATCAGTAAATCTGAGCCTTCATTTATACTGTATTCTTTAGCTTGCATCGGGCCTCTCAAGAAAAACCCTCTCAGCATAGCTCCTAAAATGAAAGATGCATCTGTGGCGTCAACTTCTCTGAATTCACCGGATTCGATTCCTTGTTTAATGATTTGATATGTAATGTTATAAATTTTTTTCATCATTACCATAAATTCATTCGGAATCGCTGGGTGTCCATGTAAAATTTGAAGTTCCTGTTCTTGACTAATATTTAAAATCTTTTTCATAGTCGAACTTTCTATGAAAAGTATTCGAGCTATGTTTCTCTTCTTGTTATAGTAAGAAGTAATATGATAGATAGTTTTTCTCAATTTTTCTTCTGAGCTTATTTTCTTTGTGAGTATTTCTGATAGGCTCTCATGTACTTCTTCGAGAGATCTTAAGATAATTTTAATGAATATGTCCCTTTTACTTTTGAAATATCTATAGATGGTAGCTTTAGAAAATTGGGCTTCTCTACCTATATCATCCATGGTGGCTAGAGTGAAACCTTTATTGGAAAAAATTTTTTCTGATGCTTTTAAAATAGACTTCTTGTTTTCTTGCTGTCTGTGCTCTTTTCTTTCGGCCCTGAGGTCTCGCTTTTTCATTTTATATACTCCATGGTATTATTGGCAAACTCAAGGGTTTAATAGTTAAACTAAAGAGTTACATTAGCAGATGTTTCAGATATTGTCAAGTATATTTCATCTGAAATGTTATATGAAAAGCTAGTTGGAGCGTAATTAAAAAATAGGATAAATTGTTTATGCGCGGGGATGGAATTTGTCATATACTTTTCGCAGATGTCTGCGGCTGACGTGAGTATATATTTGTGTTGTAGTAATCTGGCTGTGTCCCAGCATTAGCTGTACTGACCTGAGGTCGGCTCCTCTTTCCAGAAGATGAGTGGCAAACGAATGACGGAGCATGTGAGGACTTATTTTCGTGCCGAGGCCTGCCGATACAGCATAACCTTTCAGCATTTTCCAGAAACCCTGGCGGGTGAAAGCTTCTCCTCGAATGGTTAGAAAAAGAATACCCGTCTCTTTTTTTAAAAATTTATTCCGAGCTTCTTTTAGATACTCTCTAATGGCATTTGATGCGGAATTTCCGAAGGGGACGATCCTTTCTTTATTTCCTTTTCCCCGGCAAATGAGAAATCCGTCATTCAGGTTCAAATCTTTAAGTTCTAAAGTGACAAGTTCTGATGCCCTTAATCCTGTTGCATAGAGGAGTTCAAGCATAGCCTTGTCCCTTAACCCGTAATGCGCTTTTTCATCGGGTTGTTGTAAGAGGAGTCCAACTTCTTTCACTGTTAGAAATTTAGGCAAGCTGATCCAGCTCTTTGGCGTTGAGAGATTAACTGTAGGATTTTTTTTAATGATTCCATCTAAAATCAGAAACTTATAGAAAGATTTCAAAGATGAAATAAGTCTGGCCATGGAACGGGCAGATAGACCGGCCCGGCTTGTATGATGAATGAACTTTATCAAGTCTTCTTCTGTAGTGTTTAACCATGTCATTTTTTCTTTATTAAAGAATAAAAAAAGCTTCTTTAAATCCCGGGAATAAGATAGAAGGGTATTTGAAGATAGACCTTTCTCTACAGAAAGATATTCGATAAAGACCTTGAGAATTTCCTCTGGTTTAAGAGTTAGATTTTTCATCTAATGAAAGGATTCGAGTCTTTTTCTTGCGCAATAGTAGTGGAAGGGCCGTGGCCGGGAAGAACAATTGTCTCATCAGGCAGGACAAGTATTTTATTTTTGATGGAGTCTTGCAGATCATTTAAGGATCCGCCGGGGATGTCGGTGCGGCCGATTCCTCCGCAGAAGAGTGCATCACCGGACAGGAGAAAACTATTTCCCATTAAACTTATACTTCCTGGCGAATGGCCGGGAGTATGAATAACTTTTAAGGATGATTTCCCAATTTCTATGTTTTCACCGTCCTCCAGAAGTTTATCGGGAGGTGGAGAGGCCTTTGCTCCCGGAAGGAAGCTTAGTGCTAACTGCTGAAAGAGCCCGGACATCTTGCTGTCTAAAGAGTGGATATAAAGGGGAATATTGTATTTGTCTTTTATGTGTTTATTTGCTCCGACGTGGTCAAAATGACTGTGTGTATTGATGATGACTATGGGTCTAAGGTTTTTTCTCGATATGACACTGAATATTTTTTCGGCTTCGGCTCCTGGGTCAATGACAGCACATTCGAGAGTCTCTTTGCAGTATACAAGATAGCAGTTTGTCTTGAGGGCTCCGACAACGATTGTTTCATACTTCATGTTTTTTTCATATTAATTCTATAGTGTTCTTTAGTCAAGATATCAAGGTTAAATAAAAGTATCGGCATTCTTTATGAATAATCCTTGTGGACATGGGTTATTCACGAGTCAAGCTTGCTGCAGATGCAAGGCACAGCGCATGAAGTTGTGGTCCTTCACCACGAATGCACTGTAACGAAGCAGATGCAGTAAGATCGGCTCGCCTGAAAGGTGAAAATTGCTGATAATAGATTTAAATTATATTATCGATATGATAGAGGATAACCTAGTTATGAGGGTTTCATGAAGAACGATAAAATTTATGCTTAATTGTTACAATTTATCAGCAATTTTTATGAATAATCCTTGTATTTTATGGAGCGGGAAAATATAATCTTTCCTTATGAATAAAAGTCACTGGCAGCTTGAGATTTTTAAGAAATCTATTAAGAAAAAAGACAAGCTTAAACTTATCGAAAATAACATTGACATTGAACCGTCCTTTGTCATCTTGGATTTAGGCTGCGCACAGGGAATCTTAAGTTATTTTCTGCGTCAAAAAGGAGGTTTCTGGGTAAGTGTAGACCTTGATTTTGTCAATCTAAAAACGAGCCAAGAACTCCTTAAAGAAAATATCGTTCAGCTTGGCACAGGAATTTTCCCTTTTAAAAGCGAGTCTTTCGATATGGTAGTAAGCCTGGATTATTTGGAACATATAGAAGACGATGACGAATGTCTTGAGGAAGTCTACCGCGTACTTAAAAAAGGAGGAAAATTCATAATAGTCACTCCACATACGGGGAAATTTCTTTTTCTTCACAAGCTTCGCTCCATCATGGGGTTGAAACCGGAAGTTTACGGGCATAAAAGGGAAGGATACAGCTTGAAAGGATTGAAATCAAAGCTGGAGAATGCTCAATTTATTGTGGAGAGGCATAAAACATTTACACGGTTTTTTTCTGAGTTTATTGAATTTGTAATAAACTTTCTCTATATAAAATTGTATTCTGGAAAGTTCACCGGTTCTTTGAGAGATGGACATATCAGACCGACAACTTCTGGCGAATTCAGTTCAAGAGAGAAAACCTTTAAAATTTATTCCTTTATCTATCCACTCGTTTGGTTTTTTTCCCGATTGGACAAACTGCTTTTTTTCCATAAGGGATACTGCCTCACAGTCTGGGCAAAAAAAACCGGTTAAGTGCAGAATTTTCAGGATATATTCTGTTTTGCGTTTTGGGATTTTTTGATATAATCATTATCAATGGATGTTTATATTTCCCGTGATGCTCTCCTTTCCATTAAAGCTATAAATCTTATTTCGTCGAGTTCAAATTTTGATGGATTGCTTATTGGCCATAAAAGAGGGCATAGATTTTTTGTGAAAAAGATTTTTCTTACGGTGAAAGGGTTTTTTCCTTCAAAAGAAAAATATTTGTTATTGAACGAACTTTTTGATGACAGTATCATTGGTTTTTTTTCCTTCCATCCTGATGAAAAAAAGATTAGAAAGATATTGGCACCGTTTGCCTTTGGAAAAGTTTTTTTGGACATACGTTTAGATAAGCAGAAGAAGATAAATATTAATCCTTTTGTTATAGAATATGAGGAGGAATTTTTTCTTTCTCCTATTCAGCTCAAATCATAATAAAGCGTGGGAAAAATGGAAAGCCAATTGAGTAAAGATCAGCAAGAATTCCTGCTGACATTAGCACGCAAATCCATAAAGCATTACCTGGAAACAGGAAAGCAGCTCAAAATAGAGACACCGGATACAATATTTCTTGGGGAAAGAGGGGCATTTGTTACATTGAAGGTGAACGGCAAGCTTCGGGGCTGTATCGGATATCCCCTCCCCTACAAAGCATTATATGAAACAGTTATTGAGATGGCTGTCTCGGCTGCATCCAAAGATTATAGATTCCAACCCATTTCTCTTGAGGAACTGGCCGATGTTAAAATCGAAATATCCGTGCTTACTCTTCCTAGGCCAGTAAAAGATATTTCGGAGATCGAAATTGGCAAACATGGGATCATTATTTCCAAGGGTTCAAATAAAGGCCTTCTTCTTCCACAGGTTCCTGTTGAGTGGGGCTGGGATCTGGAAACATTTCTTCACCACGGCTGTCTAAAAGCAGGACTTGGAGAAAACGACTGGGAAAAAGGGGCTAATATAGAGGTGTTTTCTGCTCAAGTATTCTCGGAATAAACTGGGTTAGCAAGAAAATTAATATCTGACAAATGCAGAGAAAACTGAAACAATTTAGCTCGTTCTTCGTATGCACCGATTTATCTAGAAAGTCCAAGACTTTAAAACGAAAATATTTCTCTTTACCTCTTACATTCTGCTTTCTATTGTTATTTCAAGGTGTAGGCTATTCTAATATTCAAGAGAAGTCATTTTCTGCAGGGTCAATCCCTCAAAATCAAAAACTCACCCCAAGACTCCGAAATAAGCTCTCTGCTATTAGCGATATCCGTACAAAATTAAAAATATGGGTTTATTTCACTGATAAAGGAGTTATGGCTCAGACATCTGTTGACAAGAGGCTGGCTGAAGTACGACATGGCCTGAAGGACCGCTGTGTCTGGCGCCGAATGAAAGTCCGGAGTGAAAGGAACATGGTCGACTTTTTGGATCTTCCCCTTTTTCCATCTTATACAGATAGAGTGAAGACGATTATTAACCAGGTCAGGATTGCTTCCCGCTGGCTTAACGCTCTCAGTGCAGAAGCTAACATTTTGCAAATGCAGAAACTCGAAAAGCTTGAATTTGTACGTAAGATCGAACCTGTTAATTCTTTCCGGCGGAGTGAGAGTTTTATGTATCAAGTAAGTGATTCGGCTGAAAAAAAACAGAGTAACCCCAATGCTGACTACGGGTCGTCGTTTGATCAACTCAATCAGATTAATGTCTTACCCCTTCATCAGCTTGGCTACAGCGGAAAAGGAGTTTTAGTCTGCTTGCTGGATGTAGGGTTCAGGAAAAGTCATGAAATCTTTCAACATGCTAACTTAATATATGAATGGGACTTTGTTAACGGAGACAATGATGTCCAATACGACCCCTTTGACCCAAATGACTATTCTGATTCTCATGGAACAGGAACGTGGTCAATTCTCGGAGGGTATAAACCTGGAGAGCTTATAGGGCCTGCATATGGAGCTGATTTTATCCTGGCAAAGACCGAAACCAATCGATTTGAGAAGCCAATAGAAGAAGATTATTGGGTTGCTGGAATCGAATGGGCTGAGTCTCTTGGGGCCGAAGTTATTTCATCGTCTTTGGGGTATACGGATTGGTATTCTTTCGAAGACATGGATGGAGAGACAGCTGTGACAACATTGGCTGCCGACCGGGCAGTAAGCTTAGGAGTGGTTGTTGTAAATGCAGTAGGTAATGAACGCGGCGAAGCGTGGGGCCACATAATTGCCCCTGCAGATGGATTCGATGTCATTTCAGTCGGGGCAGTAAATATATCGGGGAATATTGCTTCATTCAGCTCTCTTGGCCCGACTTATGACGGAAGGATTAAACCCGAGGTTTGTGCTTTGGGTGTAGACAACTGGCGGGCTGCTAACAGGGATGATGGTAGAGATTACTATTCCCAGGGATCAGGAACATCCTTTGCAACTCCTCTTGTTGCAGGCGCTGTAGCTCTTCTTTTGGAGATACACCGTGATTGGACACCTGCGCAAGTGCGATCAGCCTTAATCAATACTTCAAGCCAGCGTCTGGCGCCTGACAATGATTATGGGTGGGGAATTATCAATGCGGCCTTGGCTGCCAGCCTGGATGTGAACATATTAAAACTTCAGCCTTTCAGAATAGATGATGACAATAAAGGAGAAAGTTTTGGAAACGGAAATGGAAAGGCAGAAGCGGGGGAGACAATAGAGCTCTTTGCTACCTTGAGGAATGATGGGCAGACGGCTGCCCTTTCTCCTTCAGGAACTCTTACCTGTCCTCACCCTGAAATCATAATATCCCCTTCACAGGTTAAGTTTACTTCCATCCTTCCTTTCACCGAGCAGTCATCAGAGAGTCCTTTTGTGATAAAAATTCCACCATTTTTTCTTGGGCATCATGTTGTCCTACGCTTCAAAGTTGAAGGAGTGAATATCCTAACACTGTATGAAAGTATTAGAATCACAATCTCGAGATAGAAGTTTCTGCAGGATATAAAACTGCCCCAGTATATTTAAAAGCTAATTTTTATTCCTGCTCTTAAAGAGAGACCGTTTAGATTTATTCTTGCCGGCCTTGCCTCGGTATAAAAAGATGAGGAGGGTTTTTCATCGGAAAAAATGAAACGCGGATATGATTTTCCCGTTTCTTCGCTGTGGAAGGTAACCATCCAAAGTTTTCCTTCAGCCGTTTCCTTAAGGGAATCTTTATCAGAGTAAGCTCCCCAATAACCCCATGTATGATCCCATTTGAAGCTGTCATTCTTGGTCCCTTTCCATTCCTTGAATTCGACCATCCTTCCTGCGGCTTCAACAATTAAATGGATTCCACTCCGTATTTTATATTCTAAACCTCCTCTTAGATGAAACCCAAAAGTTTTGCACCTACTTTCTTCATAATAGCTTCCGGATAAAGAATATTTATCCACAAAGTTCACAGGAGCGCCATTATTGTTTTTCTCATCAATGTAGTCAAAATCGTATTGGTAGTGTTCCCTGTAATTTATTTTTCCAGAGTAATATCCTGCACCACAGCCAAGATAGAAATTCATATTATCCCTGAATGGGAATGAATAAAATATGGTTAGAGATATTGGAATAGTTTGAAGATGATATTTAGGTTCCTGGAGGCTTTGTTCAATAAGATAAATTGTTCCGGAATCACCTGGAGAGTGAAAATAGTCCTGCTCATCATTCATGCGTGAAGACATTTCTCCATGAGTTGTCCCATCAAGGAGTTCAATGCTCAGGGCAGCACTCCAACGATGGGAAAAATTGTAGGCAAGATCCACTCCCCCTTCTAAAAGGCTGTGAAGCTCCTTCAGGTTGTAATTAAATGTATAAGGAGCTTGATTTTGGTCCTTGAAGTACTCACTCCACCCGTAGATATTCTGGTTTAAATCTCCTCCGTGAATCAAGCTTTTGCCTGCAAAAACTCTAAAGCTTAACTGAGAGAGTACAGCTTCTGGAAAAGAGAAAATAATAAATAAGAGGCAGATGATAATTATTTTCTTCAATCTTTGTGTTTACTTATTTTTGAATTTCTTGTTCTCCAACAATTTTTTTGCATCTTCCTTTGCTTCTTGTATTCCTTTTTCCCAGTGTGGGTCGTCTTCCATATTAAGGATGTATTCGAGTTCCTCTCTCGCTTCATCTATCTTCTTGAGGGAAAGATAAGTATCTGCTAAGTAATATCGTGTTAATGCATCTTCAGGGCCGAGTTCCTTGGATTTTAGCAGGTGCTCAAGAGATTTTTCCTTGCTGCCGCCTGCAAAACCCGGAAGTTCCTTATAAACCCGCCCCAACACTCTGTCTGCTCCTCCATCCTCATAAGCACGGTCTAATTCTAAAACTTTGTTCATTGCCGCTTTAATTGGTTTTACAAGAGCTAAACTTTTAAGCACGCCTTTGACTTCTCCATATTTTCCATTATTGACACCATGCCAGTAATGTCCATCCGGCTTTTCAGGCTGCAGGTCAATTGCTTTCTGTGCGTAGTAAACACCTTGAGAAAAAATGATTTTCTTTTCCTTTTTGCTTTCGGAATGCTGTCCGATGTAATACTTAATCCTTGAGATTCGCCAAAAGACCTCGTATTGGTCGACTTCTGTTGCAATAGCTTTCTGATAGATTACCAGGGCTTCCTTGGCAGTAGCCATGTCCTTCATCTCAGAAAACAAACTATCCCCTTTAGAAATCGGGTCTTCTGTATCCTGTGAATACAAAATAAAAGATGAAAATAAAATAACAATAAGGATAATTACTGGTTTTACCTTCATTTGCTTCTCCTTTTTTGCATGTATTTATAGCACAATTTGTATAAAAATCCAAAATCCAAATATCGGATGGATGACATAATCGAGGAATACATGTTTTTAGAATTTTGTTTTTAGGATTAATCATAATAATGATCTGCTTTATTGTCTAATTTTACCAGTAGATGCTCTATCCGCTGGCGTTCCTTTTCGAGTTCATCGGTTTCCATGTTTGAATCCAAACGGATTGGTTTTCCGTAAATAGCTATGCCCTTTGAAAAAGGATAAAACATTAAAAAATTATCCCAGCTTTTGAGATATTTTTTCTTTGATGTTGAAAAGCTGAAAGGAACGAGATATGCACCTGTCTCATGAGCCAGTTTAATCCCTCCGGCTTTCATCTTTCGGTTTGGCCCTCTAGGACCATCAGGAACGATGAGCAGTTCGCCGCCTCTTTTAAGTTCTCTTTTCATTTCATTCCAAGTTTTTATAATGGGGTGGGAACCCGATCCTCTTAATATTTTATAATCCCATCTGGACATGATACTGGCGGCGATTTCTCCATCCTCGCTCGGACTGATCAGGGGCATTATTCCTCGGCGGCGAAAGAAGAAAGGGACGATTAGAATTCTGCTGTGCCAGACAAGAAGAACCACTGGTTTTTGTTCACTTCTCAATTTAAGATAATCTTCTTCTCCCATAACGGTCATCCTGGTTGATTTTGCCCAAAGCCATAGAATCGCTCTCCCGAAGGTTCCAATAATCTTCCAGCGGATATTTTTTAAAATTGGCATTTTCTAAGATGATATAAAAAACCCGGCTAACAGTAAAGGCCGAACAATTTTTGCCATGTGCCTGAAGTCTTATCTTTTTCTCACATGCAAATCTATTATTGAACCTGATATAAATCCTAGAAGGCTTAATGCGAGCCCGCACGGCACTGAATAGGGCCAGGAAGGCCACTGCAGTTGAAGCAAGTTTACTTCGCATAAAAAACCGCCAACAGAATAGCCTCCACCTAGAAGGAGGCTTAAAAATCCAGCCGTGGGTAATTTTCTCCTTAGGAAGATCATTGCAAATCCCGGAATGAAAAATCCTTCAGCCATGATTTCTGAGGCCAGTCCAAGAGTTTTTAGAATACTCTGCAGCCTGGTGGCGATCAGAAAGGCCATTACTCCCACGATGAGAGTTGATAAACGTCCTACTGCAACGATGTTTTTGGTCTTATTTGAAGAAAAAATCTGCTGATAGACATCCCGCGTCAATGATAAAGCTCCTGTGTTGATTGCCGTATCCATTGTGGACATGACAGCCGCGACGATTGCAACGAACAGGATCCCGCCTAGAAAAGGTCCTGTCTTCGATGAGATAAGGGCTGAAAGAATAGGGCCTTCTTGGGTCCCTGCAGGAAAGATAGGAAGGGAAAGTATGCCGATAATGGCTATGCACCAGTAAAGGAGAAAAAATGTTATTCCTGCAGCAAATAAACCCTGTGTTGCTTTCCTCTCTGTCCTTGCGGCCTGAATCCTCTGCCAAACAATCGGAGAAATAATCCAGGCAAGAGTAAATGAGAGGGCAATAAGGCAGTTCTTTTTAAGGTCAAATAGAAAATTGAAATAACCCTCTTTTCCTAATAATGATGCATGAAGAGAAATTTCCCCAGGCGTTGAGGTCCCGGCTAAGAAAACGAGAAGGATCACTGTTCCGGTAGCCAGTAGGAAAAATTGAAAGCTGTCTGTAACAACAACCGAAAAAAAACCCCCGAGAATAGAGTAAATAAATACAATGCTTGTTCCCAATAAGAGACCGTAAAAATAAGAAATTCCCAGAAACGATTTTAAAAAATTGCCTATTGCCACCATTTGGGAAGAAGCTAAAAGGACCATGTACCACACGATCAACAGCGAAGCAAGATGACGGACCACCCGGCCATAGCGTTTCTCTACAAGGTCTGGCAGAGTCACTATATTCAGGCGTCTGATTGGCCGTGCAAGAAAAAGTATAAAGACAAAAACGGTCAATACCGCAGGTACTCCCATGACCCAGAATGAACTCACCCCCTGCATGTAAGCTTCATCAACCGAAACCAGCATGGAAGTTGCCCCTATCCATGAAGCAGCAAGTGATAGATAGACTAAAAAAGCAGGGAGATTTCTGGACGCAAAGAAAAAATCTTCAAGACTTTTCATCTTCTTGGAGAATAAAAAGCTTAGAAAGAGGACAATAATGATATAGCCAAGGAGAAAAAAGAGGAATTCAAGTTTCATTGAAGAATATATAGCAGAAACATGGCCCAATCGCAATGATGGTACTTGTGAAGCTGCTAATATGTTATAATTCCAGGAAAGATGAAAAACATTGTTTGGCTATTGCTTTTATCAATATCCGTTTCTCTTCAAACATCAGAGAATGTTGCCAGAAAGACAGAAGAAAAATTGCGTTCTTTCAAAAGTCTTCAGGCCAATTTTGAGCACAGCTACTATTCTTCTTCTGTATCTACCCCCCTAAAAGAGAGGGGACGGTTCTATTTTAAAAAACCGGGTCTGATGAAATGGGAATACAAAGGCAAAGAAGAAAGAACTTATCTTATTAAAGATGGCTTCTTTTGGGAATATATTCCAGAAGACAATCAAATCACTAAATATGATATGTCAAAAGAGAGTGGTGAATCCGAGATTCTTTTAATTCTTTCCGGACAGAAAGGATTGTTGGGGAATTATTCAGTCGAGTTCAGCCCATTCCCTACAGAAAATAAAAAAGCTAAACAGATAAAATTAATTCCAAAAGATGAAGAAACAGATTCATTTATTCTCCTGGAGATAGATGAAAAAACCTGGCTTATACAAAAAACTGTCTTCTTTGACTGGGCAGGTAACAAGACTGAATTTATCTTCAGTCGTATAAAAACTAATATTAATCTCTCTAATAATACTTTTAATCTGAATGCACCTCCTGGGGTTGAAATAATTGAAAATAAATAAGAGCCCTCAACTCTTAACACTCAAAACCTTTTTGCCAAGCATACGTATTAGATTTTGAGGGCAGGATGTCCTCCGTGAATGAAGATAAGGAATTAATAAGTAAAACCCTTAAAGGCGAAAAAAAGGCTTTTGAGATGATAATTCAGAAATATCAGCAACCCCTCTTGAACTATGTTTGGCGGACAATGGGAGAACGCGAAATCGCACTTGAATTTACCCAGGAAGTCTTTATAAAAGCGTATTATTCTCTTGACTCTTATAGTCCTCAATATAAATTCAGCACATGGCTTTTTAAAATAGCATCTAACACCATCATAGATTACTGGAGAAAGAAAAAAATCGATACTTTTTCTATTGACCCTGATAAGAGTAAAGAAAACTATAATATGTCCTTTCAAATCCCCGATGATGAATTTTCTGTTGCCGAAAAGTTTGAATTATCAGAATTAAGAAAAAGTATAGAAACAGCTTTGGGGAAAATCCCGGCTGCTTTGAGAGAGTTATTTGTATACAGGCATATCAATGGCTTCAGTTATGATGAAATAGCAGAGATAAAAAACTTGCCTGTTGGTACAGTAAAAAACAGAATTTTTCAAGCAAAAGAGTTGATACGACGGCATTTAGAGGGAAAAACATGAGCTGTCTTCGTATCGATCAGATTTATCTTTTCCTCGAGGGAGAATTGTCCTCTGCTGAAGTCAGCACTATTAAGGAGCACCTTTCCTTGTGTCCGAAATGTAAAAAAGCCGTCGAGGAAAGAAGAATGTTGCTTAGGGCATCAGAGAGCCTCCCCGCGTTGGAAACTCCGCCTGATTTTACCCGTCAGGTCATGAGAAAAATTTTCCCTAAAAAGATTTCATTACACAGTTTGCTTATTGCAGAGGCTGCTGGATTTTCTGCTGAAGCTCTTATGATTTTCGCTTTCTTTTTGCTAACAAGAGAGAGTTTATTAAGCATCGTTGTTGGCGTTAATCATGTAGTGCGGAGTTTTATGCTGAATTTTTCTGTCGTCTCTGCTAAATTAGTTAAGCTAGTTTATATTTTTGCAGAAATCATTCTTCTTTTGTTTAAGTATATATCTAAAGGATTCTTTTTTCTTACAACAGTTCTCAGCGCTGACGTTCAGATAGTTCTTATTTTCATTACTCTAATTTTATCTTTTTTATTGCTTTACGGGGTAAGAAAAATAATCTTGACAGGAGAAAAAGCGTGAAAAATATAAGAAATAAAGCATGTCTATCTCTTATTCTCATTTTTCTTTTTTTAGGATTTGTTCCTCTGAAAGGCCAAGGGTTTGTTTTAAAAAAAGATATCTATGTGGCGGAAGATGAAGTCTTGGATAATGCCATGACTTTTGGGGGAGATATCCTGGTTAAAGGCAAAATTAATGAGAGTGTCATTGCCTTTGGAGGTACTATTACTATTGAAGGTGAGGTAGGCGAAGTAGTTTTAGGCGTCGGCTCAGAGATCACTCTGAAATCATCTGCAATAATAAATGGGGATGTTGTTGTTCTAGGCGGAGAACTCGACAGGGAATATGGAGTTGTCATAAAAGGGGATACTGTCTACTTCAATACTTCTGAAGATGTTTCAAAGTTTCTGAAAGAAGGCCTGGGTGGCGTTATTGGGATCTCCTTGATCCCGTTTTTGCTAATTATAAAATTAATTACACTGTTCATATGGTTTATCCTAGCTGTCATTTTTGCAGCAGTCTTTCCAAGACAGATTTGTTTAGCCTCGGCACAGATAAGAAAGTCTTTCTGGCCAATCTTTGGTACAGGCTTATTGGGTCTCATTATTTTTTTTGGGTTGGTTATTTTATCTGTCTTTCTATGTTTTGTTATCATAGGAATTCCAATCTTGATCTCTCTTATTACTATCGGCATAATCATCAAAATATTCGGACGCGTCATATTATTCCATTTCTTTGGAGAAAGTCTTGCAAGAGCTTTTGGTTCAAAACAGCCCTCCCTACTTCTCTCTGTGAGTCTTGGCTTTTTGCTGGTAGGGATGATAACTATTATCCCGATTCTTGGTGCTCTGTTTTCCTTTGTGCTTAGTATAATTGGATGGGGTGTTGTTATTCGGACGAGATTCGGAACAGTGGAAAACTGGTTTAGGAGAAATTCATTAACTGAGTAATCTTAAAATTTGAAGAGCTTTTACAGTTCAAGAATTTCTTTCTCTTTGGCCTTGGCAAGTTCTTCTATCTTTGTTATATGATCGTCAATAATTTCCTGCACTTTCTCATAACCCCAGAATTTATCGTCTTCTGTGATTTCTTTGTTTTTTTCTAATTCTTCAATATCTTCTTTTGCCTCTCTTCTCATAATGCGGAGGGCTGTCTTTTCTTCCTCCATAATACCTTTAATATATTTTACTATTTCCTTTCTTCTGTCTTCATCTAAAGGCGGAATGGGGACTTTGAGTGTTTTGCCATCGTTTATGGGATTAAGACCCAGATCAGCAGTTCTTATCGCTTTGTCAATTGGCCCTAAATAAGATGGATCCCAGGGATGAATAGAAATTAAAGTGGGGTCAGGGACGCCTAGTGTTGCTACCTGGTTAATAGGTGTTAGGGTGCCATAATAGTCAACTTTTATATCTTCGAAAAGAGTGATATTTGCCCGGCCGGTTCTCAGTTTGCTCATGTCCTTACGGAAATGTTCTACAGAAACATCCATCCTTTTTTTAAGCTCGTTTAAAACCTCTTTAACCATGTTTATCCGTTTCCAAAATATATATTCAGGAAAACATCATTTTTATGAAAATTAGGATTTATTTCCCGGAAATCAGGGTTCCGATTTCATGCCCTAATACAGCTTTTTTTATGTTTCCTTTTTCTAAAAGGCTGAAGACAATAATAGGAAGGTTGTTTTCCTTGCACAAGGAGATTGCTGTTGTATCCATGACTTCTAAATTTTCTTTTATCACATCTATATACTTGATTGAAATGAATTTTTTAGCTTCGGGATGTTTTAAAGGATCTGCTGAGTAAACGCCGTCGACTTTTGTTGCTTTTAATATTACCTGAGCCTTTATCTCCAGAGCTCTCAATGCGGCCGCTGTATCTGTTGTAAAATATGGGCTCCCGATGCCGGCGCTAAATATAACAATCCTTCCTTTTTCAAGATGCCTATTGACTTTTCTTCTAACAAAAGGCTCTGCAACTGCTTTGATCTCAATGGCAGAGACATGGCGCGTAGCGACACCTTCCTTTTCGATGGCATCCTGAAGGGCAATTCCGTTAATTATTGTAGCCAGCAGACCCATGTAATCTGCCGAAGCACGATCCATTCCGGCTTCGGTTCCGCGAATTCCGCGGAAGATATTTCCGCCCCCTATCATTATGGCGATTTGGATGTCTAAATCGTGGATTTCTTTTATCTCTTTAGCAATGGCCCTGGTTGTTTCTAGGCCGATTCCGAAGTGGAGTTTTCCTAAAAGAGATTCACCGCTTAATTTTAGTAAAATTCTCTTGTATTCTGGCTTTAGTTGAGACATGCTAAATCTTAGGGTTGGCCGACTTCAAAACGGGCAAACCTTTTAATTTTTATGTTCTCCCCAAATTTTGCAATGAATGAAGCAATAAGCTTTTTAATCGAAATTTTGTCGTCCTTAATAAAAAGTTGGTCAAGCAGACAGACCTCTTGGAAAAATTTGTTCAGCTTTCCCTGTACAATCTTTTCAATTATTTCAGGAGATTTGTTTGAGTCTTTAAACTGTTCAAGGATAATCTCTTTTTCCTGGTCTATAACTTCCTTAGGTATTTCATCTGAAGAGATATATTTTGGATTGGCTGCTGCGATGTGCAGAGTGATATTCTTTACTAGCTCCTGGAATTCATTGTTACGGGCTACAAAATCCGACTCACAATTTGCTTCTATAAGAACTCCTATTTTGCCGTTAAGATGAATGTATGATCCTATTATTCCATCTGCAGTTTCCCGGCTCATTTTGTCTTTGGCTCTTGCATAGCCTTTTTTCCTCAAAATGACGATTGCTTTTTCGATATCTCCACTGCTTTCCTGGAGTGCCTTTTTGCATTCCATCATACCAATTCCCGTACGTTGGCGAAGTTCTTTGACTAATCCAGCTATAATTTCCATCTCTTAGTTCTCCTCTATCTTTTTTTCCTTTTCAGCAGAAGTGCTTTCGTTTGCTTCTGCAGGAGTCTTTTCTTCAGAGGGAGGAATCTGGTTTTCATCTGGATTTACCTCGCTTTCTCTTTCCATTTCCTGAAGCTCGTTTTCTATCTTGTTTTTTTTGCCCTCTATTATGGCTTCTGTTATTTTTGACGTGAATAATTCAATGGCTCTTACCGCATCATCATTGCCTGGAATTGGATAATCTATATTTTCAGGGTCTCCGTTTGTATCAACTATTGCTACAATGGGAATGTTGAGTTTCTGGGCTTCCAGAATGGCGATCTGTTCCTTACACGAATCAATTACAAACATTGCACCTGGCATTTCCAGCATGTTTTTTATTCCGCCCAAATTTTTAGAGAGCTTCCTGAAAACTTTTTCCTGCCGGGACTGTTCTTTCTTTGACAGAAGCTCCCACCGGCCGTCCGATTTCATCTCTTCCAATTCCAATAGTTTCTCTACACTTCCCCTAATAATGTTAAAGTTAGTCAGCAATCCTCCCAACCAGCGCTGGTTGACATAGCATGATTCACATTTTTGAGCATAATCTTTAATGATATCTTGTGCCTGCTTTTTTGTCCCTACCATCAGGATATCTTGACCGCTTTCTGCGACACTCTTTGTAAATTCAAGAGCTTCTTTAAAGGATTTTATTGTTTTTTGAAGGTCGATAATATAGATTTTGTTTCTCTGGCCAAAAATATAATCCTTCATCTTGGGATTCCATCTTTTTGTCTGGTGACCAAAATGAACTCCCGCTTCTAAAAGTTCTTTCATGCTTACTGAGATCAACTTTAATCCTCCGCTTATCTCTTGTGATATTGAGGGGCCTTTCGTGCGCCGAGAAGCCCATATTTTTTTCTTTCTTTAATTCTGGAATCTCTCGTCAGAAATCCCGCCTTTTTAAGAGACGGTTTTAATTCCATGTTGAATTCGATTAATGCTCTTGCAATTCCCAGGCGAACTGCTTCTGCCTGTCCGGATATTCCGCCCCCGTTTATACGGATAAACAGATCGAATTTATTCTCTGTTCCTGTTAAAAAAAGTGGCTCCTTGATGATATGCTTCTGTGAGTTTGAATTAAAGAACTCATCAAATGGATGAGGCCTTTTGTTTACATATAAAGTGATGTCTCCTTTTCCTGGCCTTAAAAAGACCCTGGCAACGGCAGTTTTTCTCTTTCCCGTTCCATAATACTGAATTAAGCTCAAGGTTCCTCCTAAATCTGGTGTTCCTCTGGTTTTTGTGCTTCGTGTGGATGATTTGGACCACTGTAAACTTTAAGCTTTTGATAAACAGAACGTCCAAGCTTGTTTTTTGGAATCATCCCCCAGACTGCTTTTCTAATGACTTCCTCAGGTTTTTTTTCTAAAAGTTCTTTGAGACTCTTTTCTTTTATCCCGCCTGGGTAGCCGGTATGAGAGTAATACTTTTTCTGTTCCATCTTATTTCCTGTTACCTTAACCTTATCAGCATTGATAACAACAACAAAATCTCCGCAGTCTAGAAAATCAACAAATTCCGGTTTTCTCTTCCCGCGCAGCAAGACTGCAATTTCAGTAGCAAGACGGCCGAGAATTTTTCCTTCTGCATCGATCAACCACCACTTTTTTTCGATATCCTTTTTTTTAGGAATAAACGTCTTCATTATTATTAACCTTTAACCTTAGAAACAGAAAATGTTGACTATCTTCTAGTGTGCATCTCTTAATTCACGCTCTAGTCTCTTTCTTTCTTGTTCCTTTTTTCTTAGTTCCAGGAATTTCTCATTCCACCTGTCAGCCTCAGCAATATATCTTTTTTCTCTATTTGGATAAATTTTTGAGTGAATATTTCTATAAAGCATGTTGATATATGAATATGTGAATGAATAGTCTTTGTCTAATTCGTATGATTTCATCAAGGCCTTTTCACTTTCATCCGCCAACTTCTTTCTTTCTTCTAATGACAGGATATTCTGAAGTCGGTAAACCTTGGAAAAACGGTTTACTCCTATCGTATAGTAGGTTAAGGCATCGTCTGGTTTTAATTCTAAAATTTTTCTGTGCAAATCGCAGGACTTATCGAATAGAGGCATTGGTCGTTTTTCACCATAGTATTGAGCCAAATAAGCGTATCCCTCGGGATTTTCAGAATCGGTTTCAATTCTTCGCAGGTACATGTCTTCGGCTTTTTTCCCAAGTTCTTCCTTTTCGCCTGCATACCTTTTATAAAATCCGGCAACAACGTAGTAGTTATCCATATGTGTTGGCTCCATTTTGATTATACTTAGATATAGAGCCTCAGCATTGTCAAAATCGCCCAAATTATCGTACATGTCCCCTAAAGAGAAAATAATATCTTTATTAGTGGGATCGATTTCGAGTGCCTTTTTCAAAGCATCAAGGGCCTTTGTTTTTCTCTCTTCATTTGCCTCGCTTTCGTCTCCTGGTTTATAGAGGTTCTTATAGCTTTCTCCTAAAAAACGGTAAGCTTCAATTAGATCAGGATTATAGCTTAGAGCCAGCTCATACTCTTCTATAGCCTTTCGGTAATAGTTATCACTGAAATTGTTATTGGCCTCAGTAAAATGATAGTTTGCCTTCAGCTTGTTAATACTGAGTTTCTGGCAGCTTGTAGAAATGAAAATAACGGCCAGTGCAAGAAGAATTAATAGAGCAACATTTATAGCCTTTCGAAACATCGTGACCTCCTTAATCATCGAGTCATATATTGTCAAGAAATATTCCTCTTAAAACTAAATTTATAAAGGAATATAGCATTAAAGTCAAGGATAAAAAAGGCAGTGTTGTGGTTAAGAACAAGGATCTTAGTTCTGTTTCAAGAGCAGACGGATTGGTGTTCCAATGTAATCAAATTTTTCATGTATGAGGCGAATAAAAAACTTCTTGTAGGAAGGAGCAAGAGAACATTTTGAATGGGTAAAAAGAATAAAAGTAGGTGGAAGAATTTTCTTTTGTGTCATATATTTTATCTTAATTCTCCTTTTTTTCCTTGAGACAGGTGGGTGATTCGAATTTATCCAGGATAAGAAATTATTTAGCTTAGATGTTGAAACTTTCTTGCATGCATTTGAATATACCTGTTCAGCAATGTCAAGAATTTTTACTGCCCTCTGGCCGGATAAAGCGGAGATAAAAAGAAGTGGAGCATAGGAGACAAAATCTAACTTTTCATAAATTCTCCTCTTAAATTTTTCAGACGATTTGGAATCTTTCGGGATTAAGTCCCACTTGTTCAAAGCTATTAGCATGGGCTTTCCTGACTCCTGTGCTAGGTGAGCAATAGCTGTATCTTGGCGTGTGGGACATTCTTGTGCATCCACAATCAGGCTTATTACATCTGCTTGAATAATATCTTTTTTTGCTTTGACAATACTGGCTTTTTCTCGCTTGTCGCGTGTGCGGCTTAGCTTGCGTATGCCTGCTGTGTCAACAAGACAAAATGTTTTTTTGTTCCTGCAAATCAGAGTGTCGGTGCTGTCTCTCGTTGTCCCCGGGATTTCGCTTACAATCAATTTTTCCTGTCCGCATAAACGGTTGACTATCGAAGATTTCCCCACATTAATGCGGCCGACAATTGCAATTTTTAAAGGATCGGTGTCATTCTTTTCCAAAGAAGGTTCGGGAAGGACATCTATAATGTTTTCCTCTAAGTACTCAAGGTTTCTTTTATGTTCGGCTGAGATAGCAAAAATTTGTTCTTCTCCAAGCCGAAAAAAATCCCCGAGATTTTCTTCTTCGGAAGGGGAATCTATCTTGTTGATAATCACAAATATGGGTTTATTCAATTTTTTTAACGAAAAAAAGAGATCCTCTTCTGCAGGCAGCATTTCTCTCTTTCCATCGAGAATGAAAAGCAGAATATCGGCCTCCTTTGATGCTTCCCAGGCTTTCTTTTTAACCTGAGAAGAAAGCAGGTCTCCCTTGGAGTCAAAGAACCCTCCTGTATCGACAAGAACAAACTCTTTATTATCCAATTTGCATATTGAGGAAACTTGATCACGTGTCATGCCGGGTAGTGAGTGAACGAGCGATTTCTTTCTTTTTAGGAGTCTGTTAAATAGAGTGGATTTTCCCACATTAGGAAAACCGACAATAGCGACTTTTTTCATATAAGGAAATACTCCATTTGCTATCTAGGAAATAAATTAGTTGGCGATTAAATCGTATCTTGGCAGTAGAGGTCGGCTTAGGTCAACATGTCCTGCCAGGGTTTCTCTTTCGTTCCCTTCGATCAAAAGGAAGACTCTTTTTATAGATTTAAAATTATATGCAAGGGAATTAACTATTGAGAAAATTGTCAGTATTTCAGCAGAAGATCCAGAAAGGTGTTTTTCTTGAATCTCTCTTGAAAAATCGACATATACAATTCCCTCTTTAGTGATAAAAAGTTCTCTAAGTTTTGTTTCCGGGGGCAGAGGTAAGATAAAACTGTTTTGGGACCCTTTAATGAGTTCTTTAATTATTTGTTTTGCCTGGGGGGCAATTGATGAGTCTGAGAGGATATCTCTTTCCTCTGGATGTAAAAACGTATCATCTTCTGAGGCGAAAAAAAGTATAATCTTTTTAGAGTCTTGAACTTCTCCTGGTAATTGATCCGATGCTGGAGAAGTTGTCGTATATGCTTCTTTTTTGTATTTTTCACCTCCGCTTCCAAAGAAAATTACAATCAAGATGATAAGCACTATAAGAAGCAGTCCGAGAAGAGCAATCCTTTTCATTTTCATCTTTACGTGTCGTTATTGGGAATATTTTCTGAGAAAATCAGTCAAACCTCGACAAATTGCCATGGCAACTTTAGTTTGAAATTCTTCGTTTAACAATTTTTTCTCTTCCTCAGGGTTGGAGATAAATGCTACTTCCACGAGTACAGCAGGGCACGCCACTCCTGTCAAGACTTTAAAGGGAGCCTGTTTGATCCCTCTATTTATTGTGCTAAGGAGTGAATTAAGTTCTATCTGAATGCTTTCAGCAAGCTGGCTGCTGTGTTGGAGATAGGCTGTCTGGGCCATGTCCCACAGAATCATCATGATATTATCCTCATCTTCGCTCTTGATCTTTTCCTCGATTGTAGCAGAATTATTTTCCATGTAAGCAAGGCGCCTTGCTTCTTCGTCAGTTGCGTTTAAACTGAGGAAATAGGTCTCTGAACCCATGGCTTTTTTCCTGGGGGAACTGTTTGCATGGATACTGATAAATAAATATGCCCTGTTGTTATTGGCAATAGCCGACCTGTTTTCCAGTGAAACATCGATGTCTTTATCTCTTGTAAGGACGACATGATAGCCCATACGCTCTACAATAGCCTTCAATTTAAGGCTCACTGCAAGAGTAATGTTTTTTTCTAATGATCCAAATTTCCCTTTGGCTCCAGTTTCAAGACCTCCATGGCCAGGGTCAATAACAATGGTTTTTATTCCTTTTTTCTCCACGCTTGACTGAAGTGGAAAAGAGGGCTCGATCAGTACCCGACTGTATCCAGAGTAATCTATGGCAGATAATTTTATAAAAGGCAGGTTTTGCGAGAGGAAAAATATTGCAAGCGAGAAAAACATCAATGAAAATATTAATATTCTTTTTTTAAGGCTATGCAATTTGATCCTCTCAGACTGATAATATGGAGGCGGCGGGAATCGAACCCGCGTCCGAAGATATTCAACATAAGGTTTCTACACGTTTATCCTTTTCTTGAATCTTATTCCACAGTTTCTGAAAAGGCAAGATACTATGAAACCAGTCCCGATACTGTTTCGCTTGCCAGGTTTAGGACCTGCCTGGCTTGCTATCCTGCTTGTCGACGTTTCCCAAACACCGCAGGAAAATGCAGGGGAAACGGCATGCCTATTTATTAGGCAGCAACTTGCAGTGGTTCTGCATTTACTTTGTTCCACCTGTTTATCGAGGTGGGTGGGACCTCGACATGCAACCTTTGTCTCACTACCTCCGTCGAATCCAGTTCGCCCCCAACTCCTAAACACAAATTATATTTTAAATTGGCAAATCTTGTCAACATCTCTCTGACGACGATGTTAGCCTTTGGTTCTATGGTTTTCTCTGTATAACCAGAATCTGGCGGGGCCGACGAGACTCGAACTCGCGACCTCCGGCGTGACAGGCCGGCGTTCTAACCGACTGAACTACGACCCCGCTCAGGGTTAAAGAATTATAATCATTATGTACTACATTTGCAATAGTCTGAACGGATTAAGCTGCCTGAATGGATTTACATGTTCTCTAGAGCGGCGATACGCTCTTCAATAGGAGGGTGTGTACTGAACAGCCTGCTTGCCCTTGCCCTTTTTTTAAAATCTTTGAGCGGATTCACAATATAAAGATGGGCAGTCGCCTTGTTTGCAACTTCGAGAGGTTCTTTATCTGCAGCAAGCTTTCTTAGAGCAGAGGCCAGCCCCGGAGGATATCTTGTGAGTAAGGCTCCGTTTGCATCTGCAAGGAACTCCCTTTTTCTGGAGACAGCAAGTTTCAATAGCTGAGCAATAAGAGGAGATAGAATAGCCAGGATAAGCCCCACAATGATCAGAATGGAACCTGCATTTCCTGAGCCCTTGGTGTTCCGCCGCTTTCTTCCTCCACCCCAAAAGAAACTTCTTAGAATCCAGTCACTAAGAAGGGCTATGATTCCAACCATGACGACTGCCAGTGTCTGAACGAGAACGTCATAATTCTTGATATGAGACATCTCATGAGCAATCACGCCTTCCAGTTCTGTACGGTTCAATTTTTGTAGTAGGCCATTTGTAACTACGATAACGGAATTCTTAGGATTGCGGCCGGAGGCAAAAGCATTCGGAGCTGTATCATCAATGATGTAACAACGAGGCTTTGGAAGACCTGCGGCGATAGCCAATCCCTCCACAACATTATAAAGATGAGGATAATCCTCTTTTCTAACGGGTTTAGCGCGGCTAACTGCAAGGACAATTTTATCGCTGGAATAATAACTGCCCAGAGTCATGACGCAAGCGATAATTGCGGCAAGTACCAGTCCCCCAGGCCCCCAATCTGTCAGTTGTTCAAAAATCCACGCCAGGAGGAAGATAAAGCACATAAAGAACAAGATTAGAAAAAAAGATTTCCTCTTGTTGCTGGAGATCTGTTCGTACATTTTAGTTTTTCTCCGTTCTGGTGCAGAATGATATCTTGCTAAAACTTAACACTCACAGGCTCTTTGGCTTCGGCTTCTTCGATCTCAAAGTATTCTTTTTCTTTGAAGTTGAAAAGATTCGCAATGATGTTGGAAGGGAAGACCTGCTGTTTTGTGTTAAACTTCATTACTGTATCATTATAGAACTGCCGGGCGTATGCAATTTTTCCTTCTGTGCCTGCCAATTCTTCCTGAAGCATCAGAAAGTTTTGGTTAGCCTTGAGTTCAGGGTAATTTTCGACGACTGCAAAAAGTGATTTCAGCGCACCCGAAAGCATATTTTCTGCTTCTCCCTGTTGTTTAACTGTACCTGCATTAATAGCTTTGGCTCTGGCATCTGTTACTTTCTGGAAAGTCTCTCTTTCATGTTTAGCATAGCCTTTTACAGTCTCAACCAGATTCGGGATTAGGTCATACCTTCGCCTTAGTTGAACATCAACTTGGGCCCAGGAATTGTCAGCCCTGTTACGTAAGTTAATAAGGCCATTGTAGATTCCAATAAAAATGACCAGTAAGATTCCTAGTAAGATAAGTAAAATCCATAAGCTTGCCATATTTGTTCTCCTCTAACAAAACCAAAGAATTTTATTACTGATAATAAACTATTTTAGACACAAAATGTCAACATTTATGAATAATTCAAGCTAGAAAAGAAGTAAAATTATTATTGACAGGAATTGATGACAATGCTATATTACAATATTGTTATTTTATTATAATAATAACAGAAATAATATTTTAAAAAAGCTAAAGGAGGCTTCTTAATGTCAACAGTAAAGGAGAGATTACAATCAAAAATTGACCCCATGCGGTCAAGAATCAGAGGCATCATCAAGGAACATGGAGATCAGAAGATCTCAGATGTAACAATTGTACAGGCTTATGGTGGAATGCGCGGTGTCAAATGTATTGTCACAGAAACGTCGGCTCTTGATCCGTATGAAGGGATTCGTTTTCGAGGTTTTAACATCCCGGAACTGAAGAAAAAACTTCCCAAGGCCCCAGGTAGTGAAGAACCTCTCCCCGAAGGAATATTTTACCTTCTTCTTACAGGTGACCTGCCCACAGAAGATGATGTTAAAGAAGTAAGGTCAGAGTGGGACAAACGGTGCGAACTTCCTGATTATCTTATTGACATACTAAAATCTATCCCTAAAGAAACTCACCCCATGACCCAATTTTCTCAGGCCATCCTGGCACTCCAGAAAGATTCTGTTTTTGCAAAAAGTTATAGAGAGGGCATGAGCAAAATGGATTACTGGGATCCCATGTACGAAGATGTTATGAATATTCTTGCAAAGCTTCCCAGGATTGCAGCTTACATCTACCGTAAAATTTACAAGAACGATGAGCACATTCCTGCTGATCCCAACCTAGATTGGGCTGGCAATTTTGCTCAAATGATTGGAGTTGAAGGGGAAGGATTTAAAGAGCTGTTGCGACTTTATCTTGTCATTCACAGCGACCACGAAGGAGGCAATGTCTCGGCCCATACCACACACCTTGTTGGGTCTACTCTTTCTGACGCTTACTACGCTCTCTCTGCAGGCTTGAATGGATTGGCTGGCCCCCTTCACGGTTTAGCAAACCAAGAAGTTCTACGATGGATCATGGATGTTAAAAGAGATTTAGGCGGAGTTCCTACAAAAGATCAGCTGGTAAAATACCTGTGGGATACCCTGAATGATGGAAAAGTCATTCCAGGATACGGCCATGCTGTTTTAAGGCAAACAGATCCAAGATACCTTGCTCAGAGGGAATTTGCATTGAAGCATTGTCCTGATGATGAGATCTTTAAAGTTGTCAGTGCCATTTATGAAGTTGCTCCTGATATTCTTAAGGAACATGGAAAAGCAAAAAATCCATGGCCTAATGTAGATGCTCACTCCGGCTGTCTCCTCGTCCATTATGGTGTTACAGAATATGATTTTTTTACAGTATTTTTCGGAGTTTCCCGTGCAATGGGTGTTCTTTCTTCATTGATTTGGGATAGGGCTCTTGGCCTGTCCATAGAAAGGCCTAAGACTGTTACAACTGATTGGATTGAAGAGCAGATTAAGTAACCCACGTCCGCCTGGATTATTCATAAAAATTGCTGATAAGTTATAACAATTAAACCTAGCTATAACCGCTCTCTATAGAAATCTCAGAAGGACTTTGTTCTACACTATCGCCATAATATAATTTAAACCTATTATCAGCAATTTTCACCTTACAGGCGAGCCGATCTTACTGCATCTGCTTCGTTACAGCGCATTCGTGGTGAAGGACCACAACTTCATGCGCTGTGCCTTGCATCTGCAGCAAGCTTGGCTCGTGAATAACCCACGTTCTCCTGGATTATTCATAAAGAATGCCGACACCATAAGAAACAACATCGAAAGATTTAGCCTTTCTGAGTCGATCTTCGAGGGAATCCAAGGAGTTTATGAATTACGGTGAATATTTATCAGGTCTATTAGCATGCTGTAGCCTGTTTCCTTTTTCCCTGCGCCTGGCCCAACTACAGTAATGTCTCCTAGAGTATCAGTAGTAATGGTAATAGCATTTGTGGCTCCCATGACACCGGCCAAAGGATGAGTGATATCTACTTCTTCCGGGCTTACGGATGCCTTGATATAAGGTGCTTCGCGCCAGACTTTTCCAATGAGTTTGAAACGTTTTCCACGGTTCTTTGCATCAGCAATAGCGCTTGCTGTGATGCCTGTAATCCCTTCACAAGGATAGCCAAAAGGTTTCCTGTCCGCATCAAAGATTACTTTTGCCAGGATGGTTACTTTGGCAAGTGCATCCCATCCTAGAACATCAGCATCCGGGACGGCCTCGGCATACCCAAGTTCCTGTGCTTTTTTCAAGGCTTCTTTGTAAGATAAGCCCTCTTCCATACGAGTAAGTATATAGTTTGTTGTCCCATTCAGGATTCCCTTTATTTCTTTCACAGTGCTTGAAGCAAGAGTTTCCCGAAGAAGATTGAGGACTGGGGTTCCGCTCATAACTGTACCTTCAAAGAGAAACTTTACTCCCTTTTTGCGAGCAAGTTTTGCAAGATCCTGGTAATAAAGAGCAACAGGTCCTTTGTTTGTAGTAACAACATGCATCCCTTTTTCCATGGCTTTTTTTATATGGGATGTTGCAGGTTCTGCAGTCTTTATATCCGTGTATGTTGCTTCCAGCATCACATCAGCGTCAGCATCTTGAATCAGATCTAAAGAATCGCCTTTGTACTCAATGTGTTGAAGCTCAGAAAGAGAACCTCCAGAGCCTAGCTTTTCCAGTACTTCCTTGAGATTTATCCCTTGAGGGTTATGAACACTGCCTTTTATTTTGTCCGAGATTCCGATGACATTAATATCTACACCGTATTTTTCAGAAAGAGACTTCTCTTTTTCAATCAAGAGTTCTGCCAGTCCTTGTCCAACGGTTCCAAAGCCTATAAATAATAAACGCATAGTATTCCTCCTAAAAAAGGGCGGTTGGATTTATCAAAAAATTGTTCTTTTTTGCCGCCGATAATATATATTCAAAATATAAAATGCCATACAATACAAGAAATCGCAAGTGAATAATCCAGGCGAGCTGACCTAACCTACGCCGATCTTACTGCATCTACTGCATTACAACACATTAAGCTAGAGGTTGAATTTTGGGATGTATTATTTTAAAATTAAACAGCATGGAAAAAATCAGGATTCTCGGAAGACATAAACTTCAGTTAAAGGGAAAAGTTAAAATCAGCGGAGCTAAAAACTCTGTATTACCAACAATTGCTGCCAGCCTTCTTACCAAGGAGAAAATCCAGTTAAAAAACGTTCCCCTTGTGAAAGATGTTTTTACAATATTAACCCTTATGCAGGAGCTTGGGGCAGAATATGAACTCGATAACGATTTTTTATCGATCCAGGTCAAGAGAATTCATTCTGAAGAAGCCTCTTACGAACTAGTCCGGGCCATGAGAGCATCGATTTTAGTGCTGGGTCCACTTTTAGCCCGCCATGGTAAAGCGGTTGTCTCTTTACCTGGAGGCTGCGCTATTGGATCCAGGCCTACAGATCTGCACATCCATGGGCTGGAAAAGTTAGGGGCTTCTGTTAATCTTGAACATGGCTATATTAAAGCAGAAGCAAAGAGGCTTGAGGGAACAATAATAGAATTTGAGAAAAAAACTGTTGGTGGAACTGAAAATTTGGTCATGACAGCCTCCCTCTCTCATGGAGAGACAATTTTAAAAAATTGCTCTTTAGAGCCAGAAGTTTCAGATCTCTGTGAGCTATTGTTAAAAATGGGAGCTAAGATTGAAGGAATAGGCGAGGAGACTATCCGTATAATAGGTGTAGAAGAACTTGGCGGGGCATCCCACAATATTATTCCGGACAGGATAGAAGCCAGCACTTTCCTCATTGCTGGGGCATTGACCGAGGGAGATATAATACTTACACATATTAAAGCAGAGCACCTTGATACAATTGTCGAGAAACTGAAATTTTCAGGGGCAAAGATAGATAAGCTTGACAATAATTCTCTGCGTGTTATTGGAAGCCAGGAAATCAAAGCTCAGGATATTACAACTTCCTCTTACCCAGGTTTTCCTACCGACATTCAAGCGCCATTTACTACATTGATGACACAGGCTGAGGGAACGTCAATAATTACAGAGACTATTTTTGATAGAAGATTTTCACATATAAACGAATTACTGCGCCTTGGTGCAAATATTGAAATATTAGGAGACAAAGCGATTGTTAAGGGAAAATCCTTACTTTCAGGCGCAGAAATAATTGCTACGGATCTAAGGGCTGCAGCGGCTCTTGTGTTAGCAGGATTGGTTGCGAGTGGGGAAACAGTTATTAGTGGTGCTGGACATCTTAACAGAGGCTATGAAAAATTTGAAGAAAAGCTTAACTCTCTTGGTGCTGATATAAAAAGATTAGAAGAATAGAAACAATTTTAAAATGAGTGAAAGGGTAGAAAATGGAAGATTGTATTTTTTGTAAAATTATCAACAGGAAAATTCCTGCCAGTATTATCTATGAGGATGAAAAGATTATCGCCTTTGATGATATAAAACCTCAGGCACCGGTTCATGTTCTTCTTATTCCCAAAGAACATTATGCCTCTTTAAATGATGTTCCTGATGGGGATGAGAGTATCCTGGCACATCTTCTCTTAAAGGCACGCCAGATCGCACATGACAAAGGAATAGGGGAAGATGGGTACCGGCTCGTCCTTAATACAGGCGGAAACTCAGGACAGGAGGTCTTTCACATCCATCTTCATCTTTTAGGAGGAAGGCGGATGACATGGCCGCCTGGATAATTCAAGTGAACGTGGATTATTCACGAGTCGAAGTTGCTGCAGATGCAAGGCACAGCGCATGAAGTTGTGGTCCTTCACCACGAATGGGCTGTAAAGAAGCAGATCAGGCTGTGTCATAATACAGGGAAGTTGTTATAAAAATCAACTGAATAAAAGTAATAGAAATGATAAAATAGAGGGCGAGAAAAAGTAAGGAGAGAGAAGATGTCCTTTCGCTATGGA